>Ga0209395_1003145_pt1 | contig 20798 bp, 19 predicted proteins | sample GOMGulsemesocosm_3_FD_184635 | JGI IMG/M metagenome (GOLD analysis project Ga0209395, IMG submission 184635) | Methane-oxidizing microbial communities from mesocosms in the Gulf of Mexico - GOM9D Gulf of Mexico (SPAdes) (version 2) | ecosystem: Environmental > Aquatic > Marine > Cold seeps... | reverse complement strand
AAACCATCTGGGGTCAAGGTTATTTATTAGTTGACGATGCCTGGTAAATGAAAAAGCTCTATATTTCCCTTTTGCTCAGTGCATTTGTTTCATTATTTGCTTTAGGTTGGCTGATTGATACCTTTAGTCAATCAAACTCAAGTACTGAAGATGATTTCATTTGGCAAAAAACCATGATGCAAGGTTTTACGGCTCAAATAGCGCATACGCTTGAGAAAGATAGAACACAGAAATCAGCACAATTAAGCAGCCACTTTAACCAAGATCTTGCTTATAGAAAGAATATAGAGCTGGCTTTACCCGAGAGTTTATTATCAGAGCTTTATCTTCCAGGAGGTCTAATTTTAGAAGATGACTTAGGGTTTTACTTACTTAAATCGTCCCCTGAATTTATAGATTCACACCTTGAATTGCGACTAACAAAACAAATTACAACATCAACTAAGTTAGATTTATTTTTAACTTTAAGCTTTTATGCTGGTGTCTGTTTATTAATGTGGGTATGGCTTTCTCCGCTAACAAAACGTTTAAGCATACTTAATGATGCCTCACAGCAATTTGCTAGCGGCAATTTATCTGCACGTATTAAAATCAGCAAATTTACTTATATATATGATGTTGAAGCCGCATTTAACCGCATGGCGGCACAAATTCAAAAACTCATTGAAGAGAATAAATTATTAGCTTCAAGTATGTCTCATGATATTCGTACACCTGTCGCTTGTCTCAGATTTGGTCTGGATGCCGCTTTAGATACACAAGATAATGCAAAAAAAGATCGCTACCTAGAAAGAATGGAAACCGATTTAGATCAAATGGAATGCATGCTAAATAGCTACCTTGAATTTGCTACATTAGAAAAAAACTCTTATCAAATCTCTCTCTCTCCAGTAGATTTAAAGCCCTACCTAAATAATTTAGTTCAGCAAATAAAACCCAAATTAGACGACAAAGGTCTAGCTGCAAATGTAGAATGTGGTGATATTGAGCTAAATGCAGACTTACACTGGCTAGCCCGTGCGATCATAAACTTATTAAGCAATGCCTGTGATTTTGCCACATCCAACATTGTGTTAAATGCTTCAACCAACAATACAAGGTTAATGCTTACCATAGAAGATGATGGCCCAGGTATAGCTCCTGAAAACTGGCACTGTGTATTTACACCATTCTTTAAAGAGCAAACTCATAGAGATCGTAGTAATAAAAGCTATGGCTTAGGGTTAGCGATAGCTGCTAAAGTCGCTGATTGGCATTTTGGTACCATTAAAGTTGACCAATCGCCTAGTTTATTAGGGGCGAGATTCACAATCAGCATTCCATTAAAGCCGCCTATTAGTACCAGTAACTTCAAATAATATATTGTAATCGAAGCTTTACATACAAACCAAAAACAAAACACAAAAAGAACAATATAAACAACAGGTTACACTTTAATATATATAAAAGTACAAATTTTTGTCCAATACACTTTTTTTTATTACGTTATTTGAGGCAGATCAAAACTATTTATGCTTTTTATTTTTTAATATTTAAAGTAGATTGTCATCGGCACACTAATTAAAGAATAACCTAAAAGAATAACTGTTACTTAATCAAAGAGAATTATAATAATATGAGCGCTAATCGTGGGGAGTTCACCTCCCGTTTCGGATTTATTATGGCTGCAGCAGGTTCAGCTGTTGGTCTTGGCAATATTTGGGGTTTCCCGACACAAACAGCTTCCAATGGTGGCGCTGCATTTGTATTAGCTTATTTAGTATTAGCTTTCTGTTTAGCTTACCCCGCTTTTATGGCTGAGCTTGTTATTGGTCGATTTGGTAGAGCAAATGCTGTTACCTCATTACGAAAAATGTCCAATAAAAAGTGGCAACATCAATTTTCATTTATAATTGGTTTTGGTGGCATCTTATGTGCTGCATTGATTTTAAGTTTTTACGGTATTATAGCCGGTTGGATGATGTCATATACCATAGAGCCGATTACCACTATGGCAGGACTTACTGAAACAAGCACATGGCTTACAAGTCAAAGCACTGTACCTAGTTTAATATTCACAACCATATTTATGAGCTTAACTGTTTACATCATACGCAGTGGTGTGCAAAACGGCATTGAGAAATGGTCTAAACGCTTAATGCCTATGCTGATCTTATTACTTATTTGTTTAATTATTTATGTAATGACATTAGAAGGTGCAAGTGAAGGTCTTAACGCATACTTAAATCCTGATTTTACCAAGATATTTGAACCACAATTGCTGATCAGCGCATTAGGGCAAGCATTCTTTTCTTTATCGCTTGGAACCAGTGTGATGATCATATACGGTTCATATATAAGCAAAAAAGAAAACCTTGTAACCTTGGGCGCGCAAGTAACGCTGATTGATGTTTCAATTGCATTTTTAGCAGGTTTACTGGTGATCCCAGCGATGTATGTTGCTCAAGCACAAGGCTTGCAAATATTTGCTGAAAACGGCAACTTAATATCAGGTCCTGATTTAGTATTTACAGTACTACCAAGCTTATTTAATGGTATGGGTTTCATGGGTTCATTTGTTGCTTTAGCCTTTTTTGCTTTAATGAGCATAGCCGCTTTAACCTCTTCTATTTCAATGTTAGAAGCACCTGTTTCTTATGTTGTAGAGAGATTCAATTTACCTAGAAACAAAGCCACTTTAATCACCAGTTTAATTATATTAACGATAAGCATAGTGATCATATTCAATATGGAAACACTATTTGGTTTTGTTGTTACGTTAGCGACTGAATATGGACAACCTATTATTGGCATGTTCTGTTGTATCTTTATTGGTTGGATTTGGCACAGAAGTAAAATCATTGAAGAATTAAAAAATGGATATGAAGATTTAGAGCAAGGTTTATTTTGGAAGATTTGGCCTTGGTACGTTAAGTTTATCTGCCCTTTATGTATCTCGTTAGTATTTCTTAACTCAGTACTTTAATTGATATATAAAAAACTTTAACAAAAAAGGCGCTACATTTAGCGCCTTATTTATTAATCATTTTAACCCACTAACTTCTGCACATATCCTGATGTTCAATACCATCTTCTAAATACGCTTCGCCAATCGGTGAAAAACCTAAACTTTTATAAAAATCTAATAAATAAGTTTGTGCAGAAAGTTTGATATTTTGATTAGGCCAAGAGACTTCTGCTTGTTTTATTGACTCAAGCATTAATTCTTTTGCTAACCCTCGCCCTCTGCCCTCTTTTGAGACGAGTACACGACCTATTGCTGGATTAGTCTCAAAAATAACTTTAGGCGCTAAACAGCGCGCATAGGCGAGCAACTCTTTATCGTCATAAAACATAATATGACGGGTATCATGATTCATATCTAGGTTATCAAGTTCAGGATAAGCACATTCTTGCTCTACCACAAAAATATCCACTCTTAATTTTAAAACTTGATAAAGCTCAGTTGTCGTCAATTGAGCAAAGGATTTTGAAACTTTTTTAATCATAAATTGGTAATCTCACTTTCTATTTTTTGGCGCAGTGAACCTGAGTTTTTGATATCTTGTTTTGCATAAACATAGCCAAATACAGCACCACATAACATGCCAAATAAGTGACTTTCAAAGCTCATGCCCTCTCTAATAGGTAATACGCCCCAAGCCATGCCGCCATATAGAAATATCACGATTATCGAAATGACAACAGATTTAATGCTACGGCGCACAAAACCATAAAAAACAACGTAAGCCCAAAGGAAATATACCACGCCACTCAAACCCACATGAATTGATGTGCGGGCAAATATCCAAACAAGTAAACCTGGAAGTAACCCGCCCAAAATTAACAACATCCAAATTCTATTGGGTTTAAACTGCCAAACTAAAGCAGAAAACAAACTAAATGAAATTAAATTATTAATTAAATGTGACCAACTACCATGAAGAAAAGGATGAAATACAATGCCATATAAACCTGAAGTTTCTCTTGGTATCACACCAAAATAATTCAATTTCATGGAAAAAAGTAAATTAACTAAATGGATAGCAACCAGTAAAATCCACGTTGTTGTAAGAAATGGGATGAGTTTAGGTTGGGAAATAGAATTCATGCACTTTATCTCCTAAAAAAGAATGGCAACAATAGTGTATGTTGCCATATTTATCTTTTAGTTAATAACTTAAATAACAAGTATTCAAATCTATCTTGTAACAATAAATATTAATTTAATAAATGCTCAAGCTAAACACGTAATTTTAGGATAGGTTAGCAGGCCCAATATAGAAAGCTTGCTACTTATCTAAGCGTTAATTTAATAAATGTTCTAATTGATCACATAACTGCGATAGGTTTACTTGATCGTGCTCAATAGTCATATCAATATAACCATCGCCTCTAAATGCACGATCTAATTCAATTAATACATGCGTTTTATGTGCTTCAGGCACAAAGGATAGTTCCACTTCTTTTAAACCAAACAGGCTTGAAGAATTGGGCTTATATTCTAACTCTTGATAGCAACCAGATGTAGATTGAAAAGTAGGTGCCTGTAAAAAACCTTTTTCGACGTCAGATTTAACTAAATTAAACCCACATCTGTCCATCGCTTGCATAAAGGTTCTCACTGCATCATTTGGATAGACATAAATAGGATCTTTATCTGTCGGATCTAATGCCATATCTATATTTAAACCCGTAGCTAACCACACTTGAGTTTGATTTAAACCTTGGTTTAATTCGGTAATTGGTGTTTCTGAATGCAAACGTGCTTCAAAAGGAATACTTTTTAGCTCACCTGCAGCCACTGTACAGTGGTCAACAATATGCCAACTTTCGATAACATGGTTGGTAAAATAATCGCCATCCTCACCTTCAACTTTAACCTTAGTCATTAAGGCCAAGTCTAAGCCGGAGATCTCTTGTTCAACATCTCCGCCCTGAATTAATATTTCGGCACTGAACTTTTGTCCAGGTTGTAAATGTTCCGTTTGTAATATCGTATCGACTTTAGCTGCGCCGATCCCTACTGTTGCCAAGATCTTTTTGAACATCTTGTACTCCTCTCTTTTTCTTTACCTGCATATTAACGCTATTTATTTGTAATTGTCAGCGAATATTTTCACCTAATTTTGTAAAACAAAAAAACATATTAAATCTAGCCTTATATTAAACTATTAGAGTAAGCTATTGTTCTAACTCATTTGAATTGGAAATAACGTGTTATGGAACTCAACTCTACACGCTTCATTAGTATAATATCATTACTCAGTCTTAGCTTTTTATCTGGCTGTAAATCAACTGAAACAATCGAAGTTAAAAATGGTTTTATCAGTAATTACAAACAAATGGAAAATATAGACCGTGAAGATGGTACTATTCAACAACGTTGGGTATCAAGAAAGTTAACACGAAAAATAAAACCGCTACAACCACAATCTTTTTTTATTAAACCTGTCATTTATTATCCTAATTTAACAGTCAATGACCAATTTAATCAAAAATCAGCAAATATGTTTAAGACTTATTTTGATACTCAACTAAAAACTGTTGTTGCAAAACACTTCCCTATTTCAACTACTATGGGCCCTGGCGTATTTGTACTAGAGCCAGCCATTACTAGCATGCGTATTTCATTAGAAGATTTATCCCCTTTAGAAGTATTACCATTTAAAGCTGTTATTTCAGGTATTAATTATGCGATTGGTGGTAGAGATCGTGATGTTGAAGTCCGCTTAGAAAGTAAAATTAAAAATGGCGCCAATAATGATATTCTTGTGACATCAGTGCTTAGGGGCGATGCCTTACAATTAGAAAATGATACTGAAAAATTAGATAAAACACATGTTAAGGCATTATTAGATTCTTGGGTAAAACAGTGGGATCAAGATTTAGCAAAATATAAAGCCAATATAGAATCAAAGTAGTAACATCAATAAAATTCATGTGTGTTTTACTTATAAAATAAGTAAAACACGCCCATGATCATATAATTAAGCACTTAAATTAGTTACAATTTAATCAAACTCCCTTTTTATTTAAAGTCTATGGAAATCATTTTTTTCGCAACGGCATTTATTTGTGGTTTCATCATATTGCAAATGAAACTCCCCCCATTAATTGGCTTTTTAGCTGCTGGATTTATTCTTAATTTTGCAGGTTTTGAAAGCACTGAATTACTTTCTAAAATTGCTTCTATTGGTATTACCTTATTGCTTTTCAGTATTGGCTTAAAACTCAGAGTTAAAAACTTAACCCAGCTACAAGTTTGGGCTCCTGCAAGTTTGCATATTGTTATAAGCTGCGCATTATTTTCTGGATTTATTTTATTGATGAGCTATTTTGGCTTATCCCTATTTAGTGAACTGACGCTGGAATCATCATTATTAATTGGTTTTGCCTTTAGTTTCTCTAGTACTGTATTTGCTGTAAAAGTATTAGAGCAAAGAGGTGAAATGGCCAGTTTACATGGCAAAATCTCAATCGGTATCTTAGTAATGCAAGATATCTTTGCCGTTATATATCTTGCTGTTAGTACAGGTAAGATCCCCAATATGTGGGCATTAGTATTACTAGGTACTTTACCGGTGATTCGCCCTATTCTTTTTTGGATTTTAAATCACTCAAAACATGGTGAAATACTGCCTTTATTTGGCTTTTTCTTTGCCTTAGTTGGCGGATACCACGCTTTTGAATTTGCAGGACTAAAAGGTGATTTAGGAGCCTTAATCATAGGTATGTTGTTTGCACCACATAAAAAAGCCAGTGAACTCGCTAAATCATTATTAAGCTTTAAAGACTTATTACTTGTTGGTTTCTTTCTTACGATTGGTCTAAATGCAGATATAACACTTGAAACTTTACTTGTTGCTTTAATGTTTGTATTAATTTTACCGCTAAAAACGGCTTTATATTATATTTTAACAAATGTATTTCATTTGCGTGCCCGTACGTCATTATTAAGTAGTTTCACTTTAAGTAATTACAGTGAGTTTGGCTTAATTGTGTGTGCTATGGCTGCAAGTAATCAGTTAATATCAGCACAATGGCTAGCTGTGGTTGCCATTGCAGTATCAATTACTTTTATAATTGCATCTCCTTTAAATAATCACGCTAATGAAATTTATGTGAAACTTGAAAATTGGCTAATCAAGTTTGAATCTGATAAACGCTTAAAAGATGAACTGCCAGTCAATTTAAATCAAGCAAAAGTACTTATCTTTGGTATGGGCCGAATCGGCACTGGTGCATATGAAACGATTTATCATAGCTTTCCAGATTCAGTTGCAGGTGTTGATATAAAGCCAGAGTGTGTAGAAAAGCACATTAAAAGAAATCGATTTGTTATTTTAGCCGATGCAACAGATCCTGATTTTTGGCAAAGAGTAAATCACTCACATGTAGAAATGATAATGCTGGCAATGCCAAAACATGTTCAAAATATATTTGCGTTAGAGCAACTCAAAGCCTCTGGATTTTCAGGGCAAGTAACAGCTATAGCCAACTATCCAGATCAGCAAAAAGAACTTGAGAGTTTAGGGGTGGATTCAACCTACAACTTTTACTTAGAAGCAGGTAGCGGTTTTGCTGAACACGTCAAATCTAAGGTGTTTAATTAAGTTTCATCAGTCAAATTGATTACATAAATAGGAACATTCTAAGTTATAGTAAATAGTTATCAGAAACAGTTTCACGTACCCACCACTGCAACTGATAACTATTTTTATTTAGTCTTCAACATGTTACAAAATATTAACCTGAATATTTTTTTTCCTTAGCCTTTCTTATCATTATTCTATTTACAAAACTTTACATGCAAATTAGTAATTGATTAGCTAAAAGTCGTACAATTAAATTTCGAAATACACATAAGTGTCTATTTTCACTACAAAGAAGTGTTTCAGAATTAAAGTTTTTAAAAGCTAATTTATGAGAATATCAGTTGGGAGCATAGATGATGTCTAAAGAAATAAACAAACAACAATTTAAAGCCGTAGCAGCAGATCGTCAAAGTGATGCCCTTATAAAGTTACAGCAAGAGTTGGATCATATTCAAAATTCAGGTATCAGCCCATCACAACTCAGAGAGCTGCTTTTTCAAAAAATGCTAGATATGTATCACGTGCCACAAAGTCATGAACTAAGAGCACAAGATGTACCAAGTCGATTAGACGATCCAATAATAAAACAAACGCTAAATTCTCATGGCTTCTTTCGTAAATCAGCAAACGTCATACACTAATTTAAAAAGAGCCTACAATCTCTTTTAAATAGGCCGACACTGCCCCTGTCGGTCTACCCCCTAATAATACCAACCTCAATAAATATGTGTTCTATCTAAATGGTCTAAATAAACTCATTCCTTTTAAATTACTCTCATTTAAATTTGATTACTAAGTTAATAGAATTGGTATAATAAAGCTTTCCTTTAGCAACCGGTTAAAATTCATATGGATAATAAAGCGCTTATTGAAGCAATAAATGTCATTATGCCATTTGGTAAATATGCAGGCCGCCCATTACTGAATCTACCTGAACCCTATCTTGTGTGGTTTAAACAGCAGGGATTCCCCCAAGGGAAGTTAGGGGAGCAATTAGCATTAATGTACGAAGTTAAATTAAATGGCTTAGAAGGTATGCTAAAGCCTCTATTAAAAAAACCTTATTAGCGCTTTAATATTCTAAGATATTATTACCCGTTCAACCTTAATTAAAATAGGATCTCTCTGTGAGTCAATTAAGTCAGTTATCACCAAAGCCGCTTTGGTCTATTTTCGAAAAAATCTGTTCAATTCCTCATCCAAGTAAACATGAACAAAAAATATCTGCATGGATCCAGCAATGGGCTGCAGATCTAGGGCTTGATATCAAAGAAGATAAAGTTGGCAACTTAATCATAAAAAAACCAGCTACTGAAGGTATGGAAAATAAAAAAGGCGTTATCTTGCAAGCGCATATGGATATGGTGCCGCAGAAGAACTCTGATAAAGAACATGACTTTATCACTGATCCGATTGAAGCTTATATTGACGGTGACTGGGTTACTGCAAACGGCACAACTTTAGGCGCAGATAACGGCATTGGTCTTTCTGCGAGTTTAGCTGTTTTAGCGAGTAATGATATAAAACATGGACCTATTGAAGTATTAGTTACCATAGATGAAGAAGCGGGAATGACCGGTGCTTTTGGTCTTGAATCAGGTTGGTTAGACGGTGAAATACTGCTAAACACAGATTCTGAAGATGAAGGCGAAATTTACATGGGCTGCGCAGGCGGTATTGATGTAAATGTAAAACTGCCAATTGAAGTAGAGCCTGTCAGCTCTGATAGTCACAGCTATATTTTAAACATTAAAGGTTTAAGAGGCGGTCATTCAGGTGTCGATATACATTTAGGGCGCGGTAATGCCAATAAATTACTTGCTAGATTTTTAAAGCTTCATCAGCAAGATTTAAGTATTTCATTAAGTTCATTTAATGGTGGCAGTTTACGAAATGCTATCCCACGAGAAGCAAATATACACATTAACGTTTCTGCTGAAAATTCAAAAGCACTCGCACAAGCCGTTGACACTTTCCAGGCTTTATTACTGAGTGAATTAAGCGTAATTGAGCCTAATTTACAACTGTGTTTAGAAAAAATTGAGCCTGTAAAACAACAATTTTCAAAAGCAACTCAGTTTGCATTTGTAAATGCTGTAAACGCTTGTATTAACGGCGTGATCCGCATGAGCGATGAAGTTGAAGGTGTAGTAGAAACATCAACAAACTTAGGTGTTATTAAGACTGATGATAATCACTTACATATTCAATGCCTAGTACGCTCTTTAATTGATAGCGCACGTTTGAATACACAAAACATGATTAGTTCTACTTTTGAATTGATAGGTGCCTCTATAGAGTGTACAGGCGCTTATCCTGGCTGGGAACCTAAAACAGATTCACCAATAAAAGATATTTTACGTGAAACTTATCAAACAATGTTTGGCACTTTACCAAATATAATGGTGATACATGCAGGTTTAGAATGTGGTTTATTTAAAGATGCTTATCCGCATTGGGATATGGTGTCTTTTGGTCCAACTATTTGTTTTCCTCACTCACCAGATGAAAAAGTAAAAATAGATACCGTTGAGCCTTTTTATCAGCTTTTACTACAAGTATTAGAGAATATCCCGAACAAAAAATAGGTATAATTTCAACCCTATTTAAAAAGATTCAAAATATATTAAAATAATTTTGAACCTTTTTAAATAAGTGCACTCTGAGTTAGTGCTACTTGTTGAAATTCAGTTATCCCGAATAAAAAAAGCGCCTCCTAGATGGGCGCTTTTTCTTTTTCTTAAAGTTTTTAATTTAATCTTTATTAATATTTGGCAATTCAATCACAAAACACGCGCCGCCTAAATCGGTTTTTTCTAAATAACATTGGCCGTTATGCCATTGTATTATTTTACTGACTATCGCCAATCCTAAACCAAAACCACCCGTCTTTTTATGACGACTTTTATCTAAGCGGGTAAAAGGTTTAAATACATTTTCCCATTCACTTTCTTCGATACCAGGGCCATCATCTTCAACTTTGATCAATACTTTATCATCTACACTAATTAAACTTACCTGAACAAGCTTATCGGCATACTTAACAGCATTACCAATTAAGTTTTGCACAGAGCGCGTTAAAAAGTGACCATCACAGGCATATAAAAGCTCATCATCAGATACTAAACGAATGGCACACTCTGCATTAAAGCTTAATTTGTCAATTAAGTTGTCAGCCAACTCAGCCAAATCAACAGGCGCTATATTAAGTGCAGGAGTTTCACGATCCATTTTAGCAAAGTTAAGCATTTCAGTAACTAATGACTCTAACTCAGCAATATCGTAATTCATTCCATTGATATATTTTTGGCTTCTTTCACTTAAATCTTTATCGTCCAACATTGCAATGGCAAACTTCAGCCTTGCTAGCGGAGTTCTAAATTCATGGGAAACAGATGAAGTTAATTCTTTTTGAGAGTCTAATAAACGTTTAATTCGTTCTTGCATAGCAGATAGAGTATCTGTAATTGGTAATAAAACAGAATGAATACCAGGCCCCAAATCCATATCTTCTGGTGCATTCATGCTTTCACACATACCTCGAAGCCTTTCAAAATCACGCCAAACAAAGTAACTCCATAAACCTATTGGTAAGCCTATGAATGCTAAAATGATTAAATATGGCCAACTTGAATCATATACAGGTGCTACAACAGAGATAGGTCCGATTTTTAACAGTTTATTTTCATGGAACTTTATATACCAAACAGCACGATCTTCACTATCAAATAATAAAATAGGAAGGTTGTTATTGAGCTTAGTTTCTTGATGGGGTAAAAATGCGATATCAGATAACGCAATTTCCTGGGCTGAAAAATGCTGTTTCAGCTGTGAAACTCCATCATCTGTTTTTGATAAAAGCAGTAGACTCTGACTAAATTCAGCACCTAACATCAGTGCATCAGCTCCTTCTTTATGTGGCCACAATTTTTCCATTGTGCCACTAAGAAGAAATAGTGAAATAATAATGTAGAGATATAAGCTGACAAAAAGCTTTCTCATTTAACTGCTAATCCTTATTTAATAGCAATCGTAAGTCCATTATCCACTTTGCAGATTTTTGTTAATACGATTTGCTTTATACATTCCAAGCGTCAGAAACAAATAAATAACCTTGTCCCCAAACAGTTTTAATTCTATAAGGTTTATCGCTATTATCACCAAGCTTTTTACGTAATCGAGAAATACGTACATCAACGGTTCTATCTAAGCCATCGTATTGACGACCTATCATTTTTTCGTGAACATGTTCTCGACTTAAAACTTCGCCGGCACTATTAGCTAATAACCATAATAATTCAAATTCATGAGAGGTAAGCGATACTTCTTTATCACTTAATTTTACAATTCGGCTCGTTTTATCAATATTTAAGTAGCCAAACTTTAGTTCCTCTGTTGCTTTTTGTGGTTGATGACGACGTAACAATGCATTTACGCGAGCGAGTAATACACGTGGTTCAGCAGGCTTTATCACATAATCATCGGCACCAAGTTCCAAGCCTATTACTTGGTCAAAATCTTCGCCTTTAGCTGTTAGCATCAAGATAGGTAAAGAGTACTTATCGCGCACTTCTCTACATACACTAAAGCCATCTTTACCCGGTAACATAACATCTAAAATCATAAGATCTGGCATATCAGTTTCGATACGGTTCATTACTTGAGCACCGTTATCTAGAACTTCAACTGTTAGACCATTATGTTCTAGATATTCACGTGTTAACTGCTGTAAACCTAAATCATCTTCTACCAATAATATTTTAGCCATATCTCTCTCCTTTAAAAGAAACTCCAGGGTGAACGTAAACGACGTCGTTGAGTTTTTAAATGTGAACTCTGAATTTCGACTTTCGTTTGGGCCAGTTTGTTACCCGTTTGTTGATTTATGAGAGAGTATACAGTCTCAACCTGAACGTAGGCTTTATAAGATAGCTTTGCTTGGCTTGTTTTTTGCCAGCATTTCACTTGCTCATCATTTTCTAATAAACAAATATTCTGTTCTTGCGCTAATTTCCATTCAAAGTTCAGCGTTAACTCACAAACTTGCTTTTCTTCACTGATCACACATACTTTTGGCGATACGCTAAGTGTGGGATTGCTACTTTTAGCAATAGCTTCCCCTAGCGCTAACAAAAGTGAGAGCGAAAAAATAATAACAAGAGTTGTGGTTAATTTCATATTAAAAAATGTATTTTAAACCCATAAAAATGTTAACGGCATAATCATATTTGAACAAAGGACTATCACTTATATCTGAATAGTCATCATAACTTAATTTAAATAGCACTGCTTTAGTTTGCGACAAAGGATAGGTTAATTGTAGATGAGCGTAGGGTTGCCACATAGAATCAAGCTTATAAGTGATTCCCACATTATCTTTTTTGCTCAAACCATAATAATAATTATTAAGTTTAGCTGTTTTATGCCAAAGACCAATAACAGGTTGTACAATTAAGTTACCTATATGAAAACTATGCTCAATTTCAACTCCAGCACGCCAGCCTTTGTGTGTATTACTAATATCGGTCAATAAGTTAAGCCTAGCGGTAAAGTGCTCATTAAAATACTGATAATTGATGCCTGAATCTATTGCCCACTTTCTTTTAGCGACATCATTAGAGTCAATACTATCAAGCTTTTCATCTCCAATAACTTGTCCTGGATTTTCGGTAAAAGCGATGGTGTTTTTAAGGAAAATGTTTGATGGGTTCCAAAAAATAAAAAATCTTTTTTCTGGATTAAATTCAGCAATTAAGCTCATAGCATGATTTTTTTCATCAAAAAAAGTGTAACCAAACTGGCCATTATCAAAATAAAGATGTTCATCATAATATGCGATATCTGGCAGTAGCAGTAATGGAAAGTCATCGCCTCCATGTAGTGGGTTTTTAGCAACCCCCAATCCTACACCTAAACCTAAGTGCCATTGACCAAGCTCTACTTTTGGAGTGTCCATTTTCACTTTTTTAGCACTGGCTGCAAAGCTAAAACTACACAGTAAAATAATTAAAATGTAACGCACTACAGTCCCCTTGTAATTTTAAAGTATGCATTTCAAACACACTTTACCAAGATATAACACTGCAAACACCATATAGTTACAATTGATAACAAATAAAACCTATTCGAATACAAAGTAAGCACTTTACTGACTTTTTAAGTTTTGAGAAATTTGCCACATAGCTTGAATTATTGGATTTTGTAAATTTTTTCGCTGTACACATAAACCAATTTCAAAATCTTTTGGCTGATATGGCGCTTTGAGCACTTGAACTTTATCTTGTAATGGGCTGTTATCTAAAACAATCTGAGGCACTAGGGCAATACCAAAACCTAAACTCACCATAGATACAATTGCTTCGTTACCTGCAACTTGTGCATATATCTGCGGATTAATATGATTTTTTTTCCACCAATGCTCTAATCTTTTTCGGTTCAAACCATGCTCAGGTACGATATAAGGCATAGATTGCCACTGAATATCACTTCCTGCATCAGCAATTCTTTTAGTAATATCGCATTGCACTTTCGGAGCTATAAATTGTAATGAGGATGATCCTGTAGCGCAAAAAGCCATATTTGAAGGTAACTGATCCGGCTTAGCTGCTATCGCCATATCTTCATGACCATCTAGTATTCGCGTTATCGCGACTCCAGGATCACCTGTATTTAACTTAATTTCTATTTTTTGATGATGCTGACGAAACGTTTCAAGCAAACTGTATAAAAAGCTATAAGACGCCGTTACTGAACAATACAAACTGAGCTCGCCTGTAAGCTCGGTATGATTTTCATCTAAAGAAGATTTAAACCTATGCCATTGCGCTAAACTGACATTGGCATATTCAATAAATTCCTTTCCTTGTTTGGTCAAACTCACCGTACGATTATCTCGATTAAAGAGTTCAACTCCGACTTCTTGTTCAAGCTGTTTAATATTACGACTAAGTGTAGAAGCACTAATATGACAACGCTCGCTTGCACGACCAAAGTGCAAAGTATCAGCTAATGCTAAGAATAGTTGTAGCGATCTATTATCCATATATATTTTAAATTTAACGTTTCACATTATGCAACACTCTAATGCAAATATATCATTTTACGCAAGAGAATTAATTGTATAGATTGAACTTAGGGTTTAAACAAACCAATTAATTTTTTTTGTAGGATGAATATTATGACAGCGAATTATTTCAACTCTTTAGCATTACGCGAGCAATTGGCACAACTTGGCCAATGTGAATTTATGAATGAATCAGAATTTTCTGATGGCGTTAAAGCTTTAGAAGGTAAAAAACTAGTCATTGTAGGTTGTGGCGCACAAGGCTTAAACCAAGGTTTAAACCTACGTGATTCAGGCTTAGATGTAAGTTATACATTACGTGAATCAGCAATTGCTGAAAAACGTCAGTCTTATATTAATGCGACTGAAAATGAATTTCAGGTTGGTACCTATGAAGAACTCATCCCTGGGGCTGATTTAGTACTTAACCTGACTCCCGATAAGCAACATACTTCAGTTGTATCTGCGGTTATGCCATTAATGAAGCAAGGCGCAACACTTGCTTACTCTCATGGTTTCAACATTGTTGAAGAAGGCATGCAAGTTCGTGAAGATATCACAGTGATCATGGTTGCACCTAAGTGCCCTGGTACTGAAGTACGTGAAGAATACAAACGTGGTTTTGGTGTACCAACATTAATTGCTGTTCACCCTGAGAATGATCCTCAAGGTAAAGGTTTAGCACAAGCTAAAGCTTATGCTGCAGGTACGGGTGGCCATAAAGCAGGTGTACTTTTATCGTCATTTATTGCTGAAGTAAAATCAGACCTTATGGGCGAACAAACAATCCTATGTGGTATGTTACAAACTGGTTCACTACTATGTTTTGATAAAATGGTAGAAAAAGGCATCGATGCAAGCTACGCATCAAAGTTAGTTCAGTATGGTTGGGAAACAATCACTGAAGCGCTTAAATATGGCGGTGTAACAAATATGCTTGACCGTTTATCTAACCCTGCAAAAATTAAAGCATTTGATTTAAGTGAAGAGCTTAAACAAATTATGCGTCCGCTATATAACAAACATATGGATGACATCATGGGTGGTGACTTTTCTGCAGGTATGATGGCAGATTGGGCTGAAGATGATGCTAAACTACTTGGCTGGCGTGAAGAGACTTCTCAAAGTGCTTTTGAGAAGCAACAAAATACAGATTCAGAAATCTCAGAGCAAGAATTCTTTGATAACGGCATTCTAATGATAGCGATGGTTAAAGCGGGTGTTGAACTTGCTTTTGAAACTATGGTTGCTGCAGGTATTAAAGATGAATCTGCATATTACGAGTCTTTACATGAAACGCCACTTATCGCAAATACAATTGCACGTAAGAAGTTATTTGAAATGAACCGTACTATTTCAGATACAGCAGAATATGGTTGTTATTTATATAACCACGCATGTTTACCTTTATTAAAAGACTTTATGCTAGATATTGATACTGATGTGATTGGTAAAGGTCTATCGACTGAAACCAATAGCGTTGATAATGCACGTTTAATTGAAGTAAACGCAGCATTACGTAGTCATCCAGTTGAAGTAATTGGAACTACTTTACGTGGTTACATGTCAGCAATGACTAAAATCGTTTAGTAATAAACGATATAATTAATTCAAATTTTCGCTTGTCAAAGCCTAGCTATCTTTAGCTGGGCTTTTTTAATAATACTCTTTTATATGTCTAGCTAGTTTAAAGAATAGAATAATAATTCTAAATTATTTCCCAAACAGAATAATTGCCTTTAATTCAATAATCACAATGTGATAGCATATCTGTACCTTTTTCATTCATTTTAGAATTATGAAAATCACAATTACACAAAAAGTCGCTTTAGTTGCTGCTTTTGTTGCGATAGTAGTTGCAACCATTATCGGTATCACCTCTATACAATCAGCCAAATCTATCACTGAAAAACGCATGATGGAGTCAGAGCTACCTAGTAAAGTAAAAGAAATAAAAAATTACTTAAGCAAAGAAATCAATATATTACTTATGGCAAGTAAGCAATTGTCCGGTAATAAGTTCATAGAACAATGGGCTGAAGTTAATGATAATAATGATGAACTGCTGATAAAAGAACTTAATAGGTTAGTAATTCAATATGATTTAGCGACAGCGTCTTGGGCAAATAAGCAAACTAATGATTATTGGAATCAAGCAGGTTTTCTAAGAACATTAAATAGAACACAAGATGCTTGGTTTTATGATTTTAAAAACTCAAATAAGGCATTTTCAATTAGTATTTTCCAAGAAAGCATTGGCGATGTGAAAATGTTCATTAATCACCAAGAACTGAACGGTACCGGCCTTGCAGGTTTAGCTAAAAGCATTGATGAAATGCAAAATCTGCTAGAGAAATTCACTATTGAACAAACTGGCTTTGTTTATTTAGTCGATAAAACGGGGTTAGTAAAATTACATACTGATAATCAATTTGTATCAAAAGCTAAGCTTGATGATATATATAAATCTAATGTTCAAACTCAGTTATTAAATAGTGCTGAATTCTCTTTAATTGAAACCGAATACAAAAAACACACTATTTTATTAGCTGCTAGCCCAATCGAAAATACTGATTTATATGTTATCGCTCAGGTACCTAAATCTGAAGTATTTTCACAGATAGATGCGTTAACTTGGAAGATCATTAGTTTTTCAGTCATCGTAGCCATCATTGCAAGCATAGCGGGCTTATATTTAGCGCGTTCGATTAGTGCGCCATTGCAAAAAATCACATCATTATTTGAAGAGTTGGGGCAAGGCGATGCTAAAATCACCTATAGATTACCTATCAATAGCCAGCCAGAGCTAAACAAATTAAGTGTCGGCTTTAATCAATTTTTAAATAAAATAGAACAAGCTTTACGGGATGTTTTGCTACAAAGTCATGCAATAAAAGCGACTTCAGAAGAGGTTTTCACACAGTCACAACACCATTCATCTCAAATGAATCAACAAAAAGAGCAAACAATCTCAGTTGCTGCCGCAATAAATGAAATGGGTGCAGCTGTAAATGAAGTTGCAAGCAGCGCCGCCACTACAGCTGAGTATACTCAGCAAAACCATCAACAAGCCTCTTTAGTGCAGAACCAAGTACAACAATCTCAATCAGATATAAAAACCTTAGCAACTGATATAGATTTAGTTAGCAATAAAATAAACACTTTAGCCAATAAAACACAAGAAATTGGCTCTATTTTAGATGTAATACGTTCTATTTCAGAACAAACTAACTTATTAGCTTTAAATGCAGCAATAGAATCAGCACGAGCTGGAGAGCATGGCAGAGGCTTTGCTGTTGTTGCAGATGAAGTGAGAGGGCTGGCAAAAAGGACCTCTGACTCTACAGATCAAATTCAAAAAATGATTGAGGAGTTAAACAGTACTTCACAGCAGGTAGTGACTGATATTCAAAAATCTCAATCAAATGCCACTCATAGTGTTAGCTCTATGGATCAAGCGGTTTACCATCTGACTGATGTGGTTGAAAAAATAGAACAAATCAATGATATGGCAACGATTATTGCAACTGCAACAGAAGAGCAAAATGCTGTGGTTACTGATGTTAGTCAAAATGTTGAAGCTATCAGTACCATTAATGAAGAATCAATGAATAATCAAATTACCATTGAAAACGCTATTAAATCTCTTTTAGACAATGCCCAATCCCTCGATTTATTGGTAGATTCATTTAAATTACAAAGATAAAAACAACATCTTTTTCGATAAAGGTCTTAGCTATTAAACCTAAGCACCTTTATTGAAAGACTTTGTAACAATTAAAAACGCCAAAACACACAAAAAACGCATATAGTTAATTAAGAGAGAAAGTATTTCTTAGAGGTGTGTATGTCTATTAAAACCAACTCATTTAAAATTACCTTTTTTATTATCATCACACAATTCATATTATTCGGATGTGCTAGCACCATAAGTTCAAAACCAACATCAGCGCCCCCTTTAGCTATATTTAATCATCAAACGCAATTTACAGACTTTAAAGTTGAAACATTTGAGGAAATATTCATATTAAGTGATGAGCTTAAAACGCAGCTTGTTGAACATATCCCTACAAAAAAACCATCAATGGATACAGCTAAAAGCTTATTACATTTTATTTTCAACTCAGCTAATAACCATCTAGATTATCAATCTGGTGCCACTCTCACTGCAAATCAAACATTTAAACAACAAAATGCGAACTGCTTATCCTTATCTATAATGGCTTTTAGCATGGCTGAGCACCTGGGGTTAGAAGCCCACTTTCAGCGTGTTTTTATCCCTGAATATTGGGCGTTAGAAAATGGATTTAATTTGTTGACCTCGCATATCAATCTTAAATTGCTGTTTGATCAAACAAGGTTCGATGGCGTACAAAGATTATATGATATTTCAGATGGCGTTGTTGTTGATTTTGATGCCAATAGCCGCAAAGAAAAATTTAAAACAAAAGAGATCACTAAGCTTACAGTTGCTGCGATGTTTTATAATAATAAAGGGGCTATCGCCATGGTCAATGGCAGATATAATGAAGCCTATCATTATTTAAAGAGTGCAACACACATTGCATCGGACTACTCTCCTGCTTGGGGCAATTTAGGCATATTATTTAGAATTAATAATCAAAACAATAATGCTGAACTTGCTTATCAATACGCACTAGATCTCGACCCTGCTAATAATACAGCAAAAGGTAACTTAGGCATTTTATTTGAACTGACTGATCGTACCGAACTTGCAGCTATTATTAAAAATGAATTAGATGCTAAAAGACAAAATAACCCTTATTATCATATCGCAAAGGGAAATGAAGCATATGTTCAAAAATTCTATAGAGAAGCCATCACACATTATAAAAAATCAGCTGAGCTTGACAGAAAACTTCATGAACCTTACTTTGGCCTAGCGCGTAGTTTTTATCAGTTAGGCGATTATAAAAAAGCCAAACGCTACTTAAAATCAGCTAAAAAAAATGCGTTTTTCATTGAAGATATTGACTCCTACCAAGGTAAAATAAACAGTTTAAATGCGATGGTAAATTAATGTTTTGTAGATTTATATTTTTTATTGCACTACTTTCTAGCGTAAATGTTGTTGCCCAAATATACAACACGGACCCTAGTTTGCTCAACGATTTAAAAGCCTTAAGCTCATCAAAAATGCAAGGCAGGAAAACTGGCAGTCAAGGTTCAAAACTGGCTGCTGAGTATATTACTACAAGGTTTAGTGAATTAAAGCTGCTGCCTTTAACTAAAAACTACCAACAAACATTTAAATATAAAAGTGGTTTTTTCAGTATTAAACAAGGCAATAACATTATTAGTAGTTTGCCTGCTAACAACCCAAATGCACCTTATATTGTGTTTACCGCACACTACGATCATTTAGGCCACTCGGGCAGCAAAATATACTTTGGAGCTGATGATAACGCCTCTGGTGTGGCAGCCATGCTAAACATTGCCAAACGACTGAAACAAAAAGAATTAAATTATCATTACATTTTCATTGCTACCGATGCTGAAGAAACAGGCTTATATGGCTCAAAAGAGTTTTTATCAAGTCAGCTTATCAATACAACAAAAATTGTTTTAAACATTAATTTAGATATGCTTTCGGTTGCACCTAAGAAAGGCTATCTTTATGCATTTAGCTCAAAAAAAATGAAACCGTATAGAGCATTGATTGAAGTTGAGAGCATCAATGGCCATGCAAAAACGCGATTTATAAGCTCAAACAGGCAAATGAACGCGAAACAAAAAAGGGAAAGAATAGATTGGCGAAATGCCAGTGATCACGCCTCTTTTCGTAAATATAAAATCCCTTATATATACTATGGTGTCGGTACGCATAAAAATTACCATACCCATAAAGACACCTTTGAAAATATTGATGATGTATTCTACCAAGCTGTTGTAAACAACATTTTTCAAACCGTTATATCATTAGATGACAGTAAATTATAAATTAGATTCGAGTTTTGATTGCTCATCCGTCACCCAAATACGCTTTTGCGGTTTTGATAGCTTTTTTACATGACACTCTAAAATGCTTGCTTGGCTTCGATCTCCAACTTGTTTATGAAATATAAGCTCTAATGGTCCCTTCCCTCTCAAGTTTTTAGCGCCAATACCATTAGAGTGCTCCTCAAAACGTCGCTTAA
>Ga0209395_1003139_pt1 | contig 20833 bp, 9 predicted proteins | sample GOMGulsemesocosm_3_FD_184635 | JGI IMG/M metagenome (GOLD analysis project Ga0209395, IMG submission 184635) | Methane-oxidizing microbial communities from mesocosms in the Gulf of Mexico - GOM9D Gulf of Mexico (SPAdes) (version 2) | ecosystem: Environmental > Aquatic > Marine > Cold seeps... | reverse complement strand
AAATTGTCAGGCATTAACTCAAATATTTTACGGGTGTTAATTTCACGAGACGCCCAGTAATAGCCATGTTCTTTGGGATCTGCTTCATAAGGAAAATCAAAATAGAGAACATCCGGTGAGGATAAAACAACTTGCCACCCTTGGTTTATCATTTTGTGGGCTACTTTGTGTCCATTATCATATAAAGTGCCCCAAGCATTGGCTTGAACCACTTTAGGCATGCGTTCAATCTTCGTATGCATTAAACCATCATTCCAACCGGCTACTTCAATGTCTTTATCTTTTAGGATCTGCGCTACGCGCTCAATGAAATATCCTCCTAATTGATCAGCCGAGGTTATTCCAAGTTTATTGTTTGCTAAAAACGCTTTACAAGAAGATGACTCAACCCAAGCCCCTGCCGTTTCATCGGCGCCTATATGATATCGTGTTAATGGATGGCCAGCTTCTTGGTGAATGCGTTTTACTTCATCCATCACTTTGTCCACAAACGCGTAAGATGATTCCATACACACATTCATTGTGTTGTCGTTGTAAAATTGCACAGAAGAGTATTGCGTTCTATCTTCCAGATCATAGAGTAAAAATTGTTTTGCTTTATCTGGTTGGCCCAGTTGCATAAAGTGTTGGTATCGTGCATTCATTGCCGTTACTGACGAACGAGAATGTCCTGGCATATCAAGTGAAGGAATAACTTGGATATGACGCGCTGTGGCTGCTCTTAAAATTTCTTGATAATCTTCAACACTGTAATAACCATTCACCTTACTGTTAACATCTAGGCCAGCCCCTAGCATAGGCATTAGGCAAGCTGTCTCTTTAAAATCTAAACAGCGATTGCCTCCAATGTTAGTTAACTCTGGTAACCAAGGGATTTCTAATCGCCACCCTTCATCATCAGCCAAATGTAAATGAAGCTTATTTAATTTATAGGCTGCCATCTGATCCATCAGATTGATGATAAAAGATTTGCTTAAAAAATTACGAGCAACGTCAACGTGCATACCGCGAAATTGATAATGGGGTTTATCAACAATGGATAAATAAGGTATGTTTTTATCACCGACAGTGATTAATGAAGCAAGTGATGTAAGACCATAATAAACACCACTAATGTCACCACCACTTATATTAATGCCCTGGTGAGTTATCGCGAGTTGATAGGCTCCCTTTACATCAGAAATAGAAGAATCTATCGTAAGATTAACATCTACCCCTTTAGCCGATTGCTTCGCCCCTAATAAAGTAAGCCTCTCTACAGCACTGTTGAGCTTGTGTTTATTAAGTGAATTAAAATTGAATTTAAGGCCTTTACTAAAATCGAGCGACCCGGCCATTCGAGGCATTTTTATGGATTGTGGCGTAGGTATAATAGAGGCGGCTACAGACTTATCTGTTTTACCCAACTCACTATTTTTGCTAAAGAGCGCCTGGCTTGTTGCCCAAATGGTGCTGTCATCAGCCGTTCGTTTAAATTGAGCCTCTTCATTCGTATAACTTGCTACAAAAGGTAACGTTTCAATCTGCGTTTGCTGATCAATAACCGCTTTAGTACTCGCAATAACCCGTGGCGCTAGACCTTCTTTGTAAAAGATATAGTTAGGTATGGCATCATATTCAGACACAGACCAAAACAGGGCATTAAAGACTAACGTTTTTGTCTCACCCGCTTTAAAGTGTCCATTGTTTGTTGCATTAATCTGATGAAAATCACCATTGAGGTGCGTAATGATTAATGAATCACTGGTGAAAGACTGGACTGGGGATATTTGGCTAAAATAAATAGACCAGTCATCAATTTCCATTGCATAAGGCGAAGTAATTGATATCTCAACTTGAAAGCATGGTCCTTTCGATTTATCTGTTACGCAATGTTCACCAGGCACATTAGTTAAATGTTTATAACGAACAACAAGGCTATCCGCTGTATTATTAAACTGTTGTTGTGGCGATACTACATTGTCATTTATTGCAGGACTTTTTTTCACACTGGGCGATTTAATCGATGACTTAGCGATGTCATCACTGCATCCGCCTATCATTAACACAGCAGATAATACAAATAGTGCACTCATACGGTTCATAGTTAATAGCCTTTTTGTTTTTACACTTTTTAAATGTCACTAAATTAATTGGTCTTTCATAATTAGTAGCAACATAAAAATTATTTCAATTCTCACCCTACCACAAATGACAACGCTGTCAACCACAGCAGTTCTAACAATTCATCCATATGAATGATTATAAGTGCCCCCCTTTAGCAAGCTATTTATTCATTATGATTATGACCCTTGATTGACTAACAATGGTGCTCTCTATGGATAGTTTTTTATTAAAACACGTCACTTTCAAACGCATTAAATAAATAAAAATAACAGAATAGAACCATTTTATTAACATAAATAAACCTGCTGTAAAGCGTATACACACCAAGCGGTTAAAGCATTTGTCATGACAATACGACAGTAAAATCGTTCCAATTAGTGCATATAATTTACACAAAATGTTGAATTTTACTGGTCAAGATCACAATTTCGGTGTAATGTCAGTGCAAGTGACAACGCTGTCATTTTATAAAACGATTAATTTGAACCGAAAAGCGTCATCTTTAATCATCTGAAATTGATTACAGATATCAAATTAATGACAATTAAAATAAACCTGCGAAAGGAAAGACAATGTCTAGCATTACATTTAACAAACGCCTAGTGGCAAGCAGTATAGCGCTTGCAATTAGTGGCGTCGCCGCTCCAGCGCTTGCAGCTGAAGAAACTAAAGCAAAAAAAAATATCGAAACCATTCAAGTTAGTGGTATCCGAGCAAGCCAAAAAGAAGCGTTAAACTCAAAACGATTTGCCAACGCTGTTGTAGATTCAATTTCAGCAGAAGACATTGGTAAGTTCCCAGATCGTAACATCGCAGAATCATTACAGCGTATTCCTGGTGTAACTATCGCACGTAACTTCGCTGGTGAAGGTGGCAATGTATCTATTCGTGGTACAAACCCTGAGCTGACGCTAGTAACAATGAATGGTAACTATGTTGCTTCTACAGGTTGGTTCTCTCAGCAGCCTGCAACCCGTTCATTTGACATGGATTTGTTACCACCAGAACTTGTTGCTGGTGTTGATGTATACAAATCACCAATGGCTTCTTTAGATGAAGGCGGCGTTGGCGGTACAGTGGCTGTTCGCACACGTAAGCCATTAGATTTAGATTCAAATACAGTGTACGCCTCAGTTGAAATGCAAGATAACAGTCTAGCAGATGATAATGGCATGGGCTTTACTGGCATGTACAGCTGGAAAAATGAAGAAGAAACATTTGGTATTCTTGGTGCTATTTCAACTTTAGAAACTGTTGGCCGCGCACATAAAGCCGAAAATTATATGGATGACGGTTGGGCTGGTGCAGGTATTGCTGAATTCCACCAAACTCGTGAACGTGACGCCATTGATTTAACATTCCAGTATGCTCCTAGCGATTCGCTCTCAATGAATCTACATTACTTCAAAGTAGATTTAGACGCTGCAAATACTAATCAGAATTACTTAATCATTGCCGGTACAGATCCAGCAGCTTTTAATGCCAACGTAACAGGCGCCACCAAATTTAGTCCAGCTAATGGTTTTGCTTTAAACGGCACCTATGCGGGTAACGCATTTGACGACACCAACTCACGTAATGCAAAAATGGATACACAAGTTATTGCATACGAAGTGAATTACCAAGCCGACGGTTACAGTGTGCAAGGTAAGTTAGGCACGACCGAAGCAAGTGGTGGTGATGGCGGTAATTACAACGTTGGTTGGATTTCAAGTAATGCTAACCAATCTATTGAATTTGATATGACAGGTCAAGATTCGATGTTACTTAAACCAGTTAATGCCGATGCAAGTAATCACGCCGAATATGCGATGAATAATGCCTCTGTTGTTGCTGGCCATCGTAAAGATGAAGAAACTTTCGCCCAAGTAGACTTTGACTTTGACGTTGAATGGGGCCCAGTATCTAGCTTCAAAACTGGCGTAAAAATGCGAGACCATGAATTTACAAGTTATTCTAATACATGGCAGTTTAAAGACACGATGACCACGGGAAAAACTAAAGCAGACTTTGCTGACGGTCACTTTAATCACTCAGGTGTTGGTTTAGCCGCTGGCAGTCCAACAGCTATAGCGCGTGTTAATGGTGACGATTTACGAGCATATATCAACTCGAACAAAACTGGCCAAACATTAAATGCGAACAGCTTTGGTGTTATTAAAGAAGATATCTTTGCAGCCTATGTACAAGGTGATTTCTCAGGTGAAGATTACCGCGGTAATATTGGCCTACGTTATGTAAGCACTGATACTTCAGCTGATTTTTACAATTTCTTTGATACGACTAAACTTGATAGTGAAAAAAGTGACTATGCTGATTGGTTACCAAGCTTTAACTTAGCGGTTAACCTGTCTGAAGACGTTATTTTACGTGTGTCTTCAGCGAAAGTTATCAGCCGTCCTAACTACACATTCTTAAACCCTGCGGCAAGTACTAATGAGACAACCCGTCAAATTACCCGTGGTACAGTAAAGCTTGACCCTTACCGTGCAACGCAATCAGACATCGGTATTGAATGGTACTTCAACGACGAGTCTTTGTTCTCTGCCACGTTATTTAACAAAGATATTCGCTCTTTTGTTATTCAAGGTGCAAATAAAAGTCGTGTAATCAACGATGGTATTGAATATATTCTTAACGAACCTGCTCAAGGTTTAGGCGGCGAGATTCAAGGTCTAGAGCTGCAATATCAACAACAAATGGGTGATTTTGGTTGGGCTGCAAATGCCACTTATTCTGAAGGTTTTGGTCTGCAACAAACAGATGATGGCATCAAAGAAACTGATTTACCGGGTATGTCTAAGTTAAGCTACAACTTAAGTGCTTACTATGAGACAGATCAATATGCAGCGCGCGTTGCTTATACGTTCCGTGAAGACTTTATTGCACAATCAACAGGTATTGGCGGTAACACGTTATGGGATTCGCATGGTTTCATCGATGCAAATATCACATGGCATGCCACTGAAAATATTGATGTTAGTTTTGAAGCAACAAACTTAACAGACGAAAGCACCACTCAACGTTTAACAACTGATTATAACGCTATGCGTTTGTCAGGTGAAAATGGACGTAACCTTTATCTGAAAGTTTCTTACCGTATGTAAGAAGTTTTAGAGACCAATGTTGAAAGGAAAGCGATGCTTTCCTTTCTCATTTTTTTATTTTAAAGTCATTTCAACTTTTTTTTCTTATTATCTCAGCGAGCATAGCAATGGATATCAATCATACTCTCATTATTGGTGGCGGTACTGCTGGATGGCTAAGTGCAGCAATTTTAGCGACAGAGCTACGTAGTACTCAGCCTGACGGCGTCAAAATAACCCTAATAGAATCACCCGACATTCCTATTTTAGGGGTAGGAGAAGGGACATGGCCTAACCTTAGGGCAACATTAAAAAAAATCGGTGTGAGTGAATCAGATTTTATCCAGCAATGTGATGCCACCTTTAAACAAGGGGCTGAGTTTGTTAATTGGCGAAAAAACACTACGAACGAGCCACATCGATATTTCCACCCGCTAAATACCGTTAACCACTCTTCTTATAACTTTTCACTCGCCCCTTATTGGCTGCAACAAGATGAAGAGACGCGTTTACCCTATGATCTAGCTGTATCAACTCAGCCGCGATTATGTAACCAAGGGTTGGGACCAAAACCTATCACAATGGCACAATATAATGGAGCTCAAGAATACGCGTATCATTTGGATGCTTCAAAATTTGCAATGTTCCTTAAAAAACACTGTATTGACAAGTTAGGTATCAACTTCATTAGTGCTAATGTAACAAGCATTGCATTAGATAGTGACGAGTTTATTGACCATGTCACGACTGACCACGATGAACTTAAAACAGTTCACGCCGATTTTTTTATTGATTGTTCCGGCGCTAAAGGAATAATCATTAAGCAAACGTATAATATTGGTTGGAATAACATCAACGATGTTATTTTCAACGATACAGCGCTTGCGGTTCAAGTGCCCTACCTCAATGAAAACACCAAAGTAAAAACCCATACCTTAGCAACAGCGCAAGATGCTGGTTGGATTTGGGACATTGGTTTACGTCACAGGCGCGGTGTAGGTCATGTTTATAGTAGTAAATACATCAGTGATGAGGCCGCAAAAGCACAGCTAATCGCCTATATTGGTGAGGACTATAGTGATGATTTAATGATCCGAAAAATTAAATTAAATCATGGTTATCACACTAAATTTTGGCACAAAAATAGTGTTGCGATTGGTATGTCAGCGGGGTTCATTGAACCACTTGAAGCCTCTGCTATTTTCTTGTTTGATGCGGCTGCCAACATGATAGCTTCACAGTTTCCGCGCCGCCGTGATGCGCTAAGCTACTGTGAAGAATCGTTTAATAAGCATTTTACGGTGCGCATGGAACGTAGCATTGAGTTTATTAAACTTCATTATTGCATCTCCGATCGGACTGATACGCCTTATTGGCGAGATAATTGTGATCCTGTCTCAATCCCTAAACGCTTACAACAACGATTGACTTTTTGGAAGAACCAACCTCCTACTAAATATGACTTTGATAACGCGTGGGAACCCTTTAATCTTGATAGTTATTTGTATGTTTTGTATGGCATGAATTACAACACAGATTTAACGCAGGTAAAGGCTAAATATAATAAATATGAACAAGCCCAGCAGCTATTTGGACATGTCGATGAGGCCAGTAAATTATTACTCAATAAATTACCTGAGCAAACAGCGCTGATTGACAAAGTAAATACCTATGGTTTCAACCGAATTTAAGCGGTGATATAAATGACAAAGAATGAAACAAAACAAGTTGTTATAGTTGGTGGGGGCACTGCTGGTTGGCTCACCGCGGCAAGCCTTGCTAAGCGCTTTAATAGCGTTGAGAAAAAAAACATTCAAATAACCTTGGTTGAATCACCAGATATCCCCACTATTGGTGTAGGTGAAGGCACGTGGCCAACCATGCGCAAGACACTGGCCAGTCTTGGCATCAGTGAAACAGATTTTATGCGCCAATGTCACGTTTCACTCAAACAAGCCACCAAATTTGTAAACTGGAAAGAAACACCAAAACCAGGTATCGACAATCATTATTATCATTTATTCACATCGTTTCATGATGCTAATGATTTTAATATGGCGCCATATTGGCAACGTGGTGAGATTGGTCAAACAGCCACATTCGCGCAAAGTGTCAGTGTACAAGGAGCGCTTTGTGATAAATATTTAGCGCCCAAATCAATGACCAATAAAGAATATGAAGGCGTACAAAATTATGCCTACCATCTTGATGCTGGTGAGTTTGCAAAACTATTAAAAGACCATGCCATTAACAACCTTGGGGTCAAACATGTAAGCGCCAATGTCACCGAGGTTAAACTTGACGTTGATGGTTATATCCTGGCGGTAGAAACTGACACGGCAAGCCACATTAGTGGTGACTTGTTTGTAGACTGTACGGGGTTTAGGTGTTTATTGTTAGGTGAAGCATTAAAAGTTCCTTTTAACAGTGTAGATGACACCCTATTAACCGACTATGCGGTTGTAATGCAAGTACCATACAAAGACGAGACTCAAGACATCGCTTCTTGCACCATATCTACTGCGCAAGAAGCAGGTTGGATATGGGACATTGGTTTAGCTAATCGCCGAGGTACCGGTTATGTCTATAGTTCAAAACACAGTTCACATGAACGGGCGGAACAGATCTTACGTGAATATGTTGGCGAGCAAAGCGCTGGTTTAAAAGCGCGCTTTATTCCGATGAATATTGGCTACAGGGAAAAGTTTTGGCATAAAAACTGTGTTGCTATTGGCTTATCCGCCGCCTTTATTGAGCCATTAGAGGCCTCAGCTATATTCTTAATGGAAGCCGCTAATAATATGCTGATGGAGTTATTTCCACGAGACAGAGCAGCGATGGCCATGGTTGAGACAAAATACAATGATTCGCTGATGTTTCGCTGGAACAAAACGATTGATTTTATCAAGATGCATTATCTATTATCGCGTAGAAGTGAGCCTTTTTGGCTTGATAATCGCACCCAAACAACATTACCCGTATCATTAACCAATTTATTAGCCCGGTGGGAATACCATCCCGTAAGTGGTTACGACTTTGATAATGTCTATGAGCCCTTCCCCCTAGAAAGTTACCAATATATCCTTTACGGCATGGGCTTTGAGCAAGATTTAAGTTTTAATGCAGGGCAATATGGAAATATTACGCACGCCCAGCAATCGTTTAAAAAAATACAGTCAATAGCCGATCAAGTTCAGCATAAACTGCCAACTAATCGTCAACTATTGGAAAAAATACAACAATTTGGCTTCCAAAAGCTTTAGTAAGCGATACAACAATAAAACGCCAAACATTTACCGGAGAATCAATGTGACTATCGAAGCATTAAGTAATAAATTACACGCGGGTTTAAAACTCAAACAAGATCCTTGTTTAATTCAAAGTAAAAACAAACATTTTTCCCCTTTAGTGGTTGGAGAGTTTGTTCCTGCGAGCCAAGACTTCCCTATCGTATTTATAAAAGAGCAAGAAACAGGACAGTTTAAATCTATTGCTTTATTAGGGATTGAGCCAGGTAGTAATCTGTTTTATAGCGATAAAGGTTGGCAAGGGAATTACCGTCCACAAGCCTATTCACTATCCCCTTTTATGGTCAGTCAACAAACCGATGAGAAAGACGCAATTTTGTGTATAGACAGTCAAAGCCCACTCATTAACAAAGAACAAGGTGAGGCGTTTTTTGATGAGAATAACGCCGCATGTGATTGGGTTTCTAAACGTGGTGAGCAAGTTGTGAGTTATGTTGAGCAAACACAATTGACTCAGCATTTTATAAACGTATTACTCGATTTTGAATTGTTAGCGCCACAAACGTTGACCCTTAAAGCAACGGGTAAAAAAGAAACCTCACTCAATGGCCTTTACGCGATTGACGAAAAGAAGCTCAATGCTCTAAGCAGCGATAAATTTGATAGCTTGCGTCAATCTGGTGCCCTTGTTGCTATATACGCTTCACTTATCTCAATGCAGCGCATTGAAGCGCTTGTCAAAGCATCATCTAAAGTTTAATACCTAAGTTCTAGTCAAAAAAAAATGCCCATTCACATGGGCATTTTCAGTTAAACCTTGATAATAATCTGCCGGTTATAAAGCCACTTTGATAACCAGTAAAACAAGCACACGTGAATAAACGCAAATGTGAAGGACGCTAGATGCGGTGATAATCCTAACGTTAATATATTATATAAATAGTTGTTCAGCGAAGTATCACCGACATCAATCAAGTAGTAAGTACTAACCCATAACCACGACAATATATAAATGAACATCGGGTTTGTGCCATAAACGAGGAGTGGCTGAACCAACCTTGTCTGCGCTTTAATATCCACCAGCCAAATAAAGAAAGCTAATAGTAACAATGCGCATCCACTAGAAAACAGCACGTAAGATCCTGTCCATAGTGATTTATTAATGGGATGCCACTGGCCCCAAAATAATCCAAATACACTAAGGAAAATACCCACAGTTATTATGGCTAAGACACTTTTTTCTTTTGTAGGCATTATCATCAATAAACGCGTTGCTAAAAATCCAACAAAAACATTAACCACAGCAGGCAGCGTACTTAATAGCCCTTCAGGCTCAAATGCTATGCCTTTACCGCCCCACATGTGGTCTACTCCCAGCACAGTGAGATCAAGTTGACGAACTACGTTATCAGTTAAGGAATAAAGACTCCCTTGAGAGGTGTAAAAAACGGCCCAATAGGTCATTAATATCACCACAGCTAACCCAATTAATTGCCTGACGCTCAAAAATAAAATACATATTGCAGCTATACCATAGGCTATTCCTAGGCGCTGTAATACACCCATGATTCGTAGATCAGATAATTGGCCTAAATCGCCATAGGCATTGAGTAACAAGCCCAATAAGAAAATGGTAGCGCTACGTTTAACGATATTTTTAAGTTGCGCAGATGTACTTTGCTGCTTTTTATTAGCCAGCGAAAAATAAAGCGCCGAACCAATAATAAATAAGAAGAACGGAAAAATAAGATCTGTCGGCGTAATCCCATGCCAATCAGCATGAAGCAGCGGCGCATAAACATGCGACCATGAACCAGGTGTGTTTACCAATATCATCAAAGCGATGGTTAAGCCCCTAAAGGCATCAAGCGCGACGTATCTATTATTATTCATAGTCGTTAATTCAAATTATTTATGTTGATGATAATGTGCGATTAAATTCTGCGTAGAGCTGTCATATGAGGCATTAATCGTATCTGATAATAGCTCTTGTCCAATATTTGCCGCCAAGCCTTTACCCAGTTCCACGCCCCATTGGTCAAATGAACATACGTCTAGCACTATGCCTTGCACAAAGATTTTATGTTCGTATAACGCAATTAAACTGCCCAATGTTTTTGCATCAAGACGTTGCAGTAACAAGGTGTTGGTCGGACGATTACCTGAGTGTACTTTGTGGGGAGCGAGCTTGTCGATGTAATCATCAGCCCTGCCCTTTGCCGCTAAGTCATCTCTTACTTGTTGTTCATTAACGCCCGTCATTAATGCCCGAGTTTGAGCAAAGAAATTAGCCATGAGTGTTTCGTGATGCCCTTTGATAGGCGTGACACTTTCGATTGACCCGATAAAATCAGCAGGCACAACATTATTGCTCTGATGTAAGTATTGATAAAAAGCATGTTGACCGTTGATACCCACACCGCCCCAAATTGACGGCACAGTTGGATACTCTATTGATTCACCTTTCATAGAAACTGACTTACCATTTGATTCCATTTCGGCCTGCTGTAAATAAGCAGCTAACATATGCAATGTTTGATCATAAGGTAGGATAGCTTGTGACTGATGACCTAAAAATGTCGTATTCCATACACTTAATAGGGCCATAATCGTGGGCATATTCTGCTCTAATGGCGCATTAATGAAATGTTGATCCATGTCGTATGCACCAAGCAATAATTGCTCAAACCTCTCAAAGCCTAAATCTAATGCGATGGGTAATCCAATAGCTGACCATAATGAAAAGCGGCCGCCGACCCAATCCCATATTTTAAAAATATTGTCGGCATGGATACCAAATTTCACTGCATTTTCTTTGTTACTAGTCACAGCGACAAAATGTCTATCAATCGCTTTGGTATCAAAGCTTGCCGCCATCAACCAATTCATCGCCGTGGTTGCATTCGTCATCGTCTCTGTGGTTGTGAAGGTCTTAGAAGATACAATAAACATCACTTTTTCAGGCTCTAATGGCCTGAGTACTTCGGCGATTTGAGCACCATCAACATTAGATACGTAATGAACGTTTACAGTATCATCACTATAATGTTTTAACGCTTCGGTAACCATTTGCGGGCCTAAGTTTGAGCCGCCCACACCGATGTTAACAATGTCAGTGATGCGTTTGCCTGAATAACCTAGCCATTTCCCCTGCCTAAAGTTATCCACAAATATTTTCATATCGGCTAATTCATCAGAAATTTGTTGCCTAATATCAATGCCATCTACGATTATTTTATCCGTTGATTGACTTCTTAATGCTGTATGAAGGACTGCGCGATCTTCTGTCTGATTAATCTTTTTACCCGCAAACATTTGGTCACGGCAGGCTTCAACATTGGTATCCTTAGCTAAGGATATTAATGATGTAATTGTATTTTCATCAATTAAATTTTTTGAATAATCTAATAAGATATTGGGAAACTGAACGGAGAATTGATCGAACCGCTTAGGATCAGATTCAAACATTTGAGTTAAATTCTGAGTGCTAGATTTTTTGGCCAATTGGGTTAAGTGCTGCCAAATGGGAAGTTGTAATCGGTTCATGCGTCAATCCTATTCTTACGGTTCTCTAATGTTTATTAAGGTAGCACAGAACCCAGCTAAATGACAACGCTGTCATAACTGTAAGAATCAAGCTATTGTGTTGAAACAATCACAAGATACTAATTAATCAAAGAAAATGTATAAATAATGATTGCGAGGCGGTTTAAAACTCAATACCCTTAACCAGCGCTATAATTCTTTGAGTATGGTTAATGAAAACAACAATAAATGATGTTGCTAAACACGCTGGTGTTTCTATTAAAACAGTGTCTCGGGTAACTAACAATGAAAGTTCAGTTCGCCAAGCAACCCGTGAAAAGGTGATGGCGTCTATCACAGCGCTCAACTATCAGCCCAATCTTGCAGCCCGAAATTTGGCCACAACCAAATCATATAATATTGCCTTCATTTACGACAACCCAAATGCCTATTACATCATCGATATGCAAAACGGCATTCTCAATGAATGTCGTAAACAAGGATATGAATTACTTATTCATCCTTGTAATGCTAAAAGCCCTACTATTATTGATGAATTAATCACCATGATAAAACAAGCTCAAATTGCGGGTATCGTATTGACTCCCCCTTTTTCAGAGCGCCCAGAATTTATTGAACGACTGACTCAATCAAATATCGCCTTTGTAAGGATTTTATCAGGCAGCGTTGCCCCAGACCAGCGTTCATCCTGTATTTTGGTTGATGATCATAAAGCTGCTTATGATATTACTAAACATTTAATTGACTTAGGGCATACCCGTATCGCTTTTTTAAGCGGTGGCCAAGCGCATCAATCTACATTTGAGCGATTAAAGGGCTATAAAACAGCCCTGGGGGAGTCTAATATTGAACTTGATGCTTCTTTGATAATTGACGGTGAATATTCGTTTGAATCAGGTGTTAACGGCGCTAATCACTTAATGGATCTTGACGAAAAACCAAGCGCCATTTTTTCATGTAACGATGAAATAGCCGCAGGTGCGTTGTTTGCTTCTCGCTTAAGGAACATAGAAATACCTCAACAATTATCTATTGTCGGATTTGAAAATAGCCCATTCTCTCGTCAAACGTGGCCGAAACTAACAACGGCGGATCAACCCAATCAACAAATTGCCCAACACGCTACCGCCCTACTAATATCTGATTCAAAAGCAAGCAGCAATGAGTTTGTTAGCGAAGTATTTACGCCACAACTTGTTACAAGAGACTCTAGTGCGGCTAACTGATAGACAATTAATTCAGGGCCTATTAATGGTGTGTTGTTAATATGCTTGCCTTTGCTTTGTAGGATAGTTTAATGGTTCGTCTACTTTTAATAGGTCTGCTGTTCATTAGTGAAGTACAAGCAAGTACCACCTATATTATTACTTCTTCTGACAACTCACTTCGCAGTGAAGTCAAACGCAATCTGCAACTCTATCTCGATGACTTTGACTCACCAACGGGTGAGAATATCGATTATTGGCAAAAACAGCTTATTAAACAGGCAAAAAATGCCCTTCAAGCGCTCGGCTATTACAACAGCAAAATTCATGTTTCCACAAAATTAAGAGACGATAACTATCAGGTATCTTTGAATGTATTAATGGGATATCCCATTGTCATTAAGCAATCTACGTTTGATGTAATAGGTCAAGGCGCAGCGAATCAACATTTTATTGCTCAACGTAATAGCTTTCCATTGGTGGTGGGTTCTAAATTTGATCACGGCAGTTATCTAAGCACTAAAACTGACATGAAAAATATTGCTTTAACCTATGGATACTTTAATGCAACCTGGCAGGCACACATTGTCGTTATCGATGAAGTATCACAAACGGCTGACATTAGGTTAATTTTTAATACTGGGGAGCGGTACAAATTTGGCCGTATTAATATCCAAGAACAACATGCCAGTAACAGCATTGTTCTTGCGATGTCTCCTTTTAAAGAAGGGGATTATTTTGATAACGATAAAATTGCACAATACAACATAGCACTCAATAAAAGTCGATATTTCACCAGTGTACAGGCGATTCCAGAAAAAGCTGACAAAGAAAAACAACGTGTTGATATTAATGTCACCGTCATAAATAGGCCACGTAATATTGTTGAAGTGAGTGCAGGAATTACCTCTGACTTAGGCGAGAGAGGTCGGTTAAAGTGGGTCAAGCCTTGGCTTAATCGACATGGTCATAGCTTAACCAGTGAAATGAAACTTAATCGACAAGAGCAAACCATCACCAATAGTTATAAAATCCCTCATGGCGATCCTAATGATGATTACACCAACTACGTATTAGGTTGGAATCATACTAATGATGAAGACAATACCAATCAGCAATATAAAAAATACACCCTTCAATGGCAGCGACACCAGGTCATCAATGAGTATTGGAAACGTGTGTTGTTGTTAAAATATGAACGAGAAGATAATGATAACCAACTACTTAACTTGATTATACCAGGGATTAGTTACACCCGTTCCCGTCGCCATGGCGGTATAACCCCTTATTGGGGCGACAGGCAATTTATTTCACTAGAAGCGTCCAATAAGAAGTGGGGATCAACATCTGATTTTTATAAAGTCACTATGCGTTCTAATTGGTTGCGGCAAATTAATGAAACCCATCAAATATTACTGAAATTTGAAGTGGGTTATATCAGTGCAAACACCATTGATGATGTACCTACATCGTTGCGCTACTTTGGCGGTGGTGATAATAATTTACGCGCCTATGACTTTAAAACAGTATCTCCTCTTGATGATAAAAATGTCGCTCGGGGAGCCCTGACTCAAATTTTGGGCACCATAGAATATAGCTATCCGGTTTGGGAAAAATGGCGGCTAGCTGCTTTTTATGATGTGGGTTATATAGGAGACACCTTTTTTGAAACGCCCTATGCTGATGCTGGACTTGGTGTACGATGGGAAACCCCTGTCGGTTTAGTACGCTTAGATTTTGCTAAGGGTGTGAGAAGCAGTGATGTAGGAGATTTTGATCGACCATTTCATATTAGCTTTGCCATAGGTCTCGATTTATGAAGGCATTTTCAAGTTACTTATCATGGCGTAATCTTGGTTTTATTATGATATCTGCCATTATATTTATTGCAGTTATTATTACAACGCACAGGGGTAACTTATTACTGATCAGTGCGATAGAAAAACGGGTACCAACACTTCGTATATCATTGATTGAAGGTAGTCTCTTATTCTCCCCTCGTTTCTCTCATATTGAATTTAGCACTGGTGATGTCAATGTTGAAATTAAGCAGGCATCAATCAATTGGGATCTTGGGTGCCTGTGGCAGTCTAAGTTATGTGTTGAATCGCTATCAACAAGCGAATTATTGATTACAGCAATACCGTCATCAAAACAGTCCAACATTGAACCGCTCATCGCAAATGTTAATAAATTATCCTCTTCGTCCATAGATTTAGGTCTTGATATTGATATCACTGAACTCATCGTTAAAACGATGTCAATTAATCTTAATAAACTCAAAATAACATTCAAAGACATTGACACTTCACTATCTCTAGCCAGTAACAACTTAATCGTGCCGCGCTTAAATATGTCATCCATCGTAATCTATAACAGCCAAGATTCGAACAACCAAACAGTCACAGATCTCGGCCACTCTAGTACAACTAAGACTCCTAATGACAACTTTGACTTAAACGCATTAGTTACTAAATTGCAACAATCATTAAACCAACTATCGATACCATATATACCGCTTAACCTGACCCTCCAACAAAGCCAGATTAACTCTTTGATCTATCATTATAAAAACAATGAACCAGAAAACGAGTCGATAACGGTTAAGCAAGTTTCCTCTCAATTTGTACAGCATGAGCAAGAGATTAGCGCTTTATCATTAAGTGGAGCCTATGAAGCTAATACTTTTAACCTTGATGGCGCCCTATCGTTAGAACCAAAATTCAATCATCAGTTGATATTATCTTTCGACACAAACAATGATTTAATCGGTGAAAGTCATCTCAAGGTTAGCAGCCAAGGTAATGTTGACCAATTGACGTTAAACGGCCATGTTTCAGGTGACATAGAAACGACTTTAACGGGTCAATTGTCATTAACACAGCAAAACCTTCCATTTAACGTCACAGCTAATTGGCAGCCAATGACTTTAGCGACAATGGCACTAGATTTAGACACTGGTAGACTATTTTTAAAAGGTGATATAACCGATTATGCACTGGAGTTTAACGGCGGCGCAACGTTACCAAATTACCCCTCGGTGGCAGGGAATATTAATGCGCATGGTTCAACAAGTAGTTTATCAATTGACAATGCAACCCTGGCATTGCTCCAGGGTGATGTCACACTGAGCGGCCTATTGTCTTGGGAAAATGATATTACTCTACAGAGTAAAATAACCATGAACGAGGTTAAACCACATGCATTTTGGCCTCAATATCAAGGTCAACTGAGCGGTTCACTTGATGTCAACACTGGGTTAAAGGGATCAGGCGACAATAATTATTGGTACATAAATATAGCGAATATGGATGTCTCCGGGCAATGGTTAAGCCGGCAGCTTGATTTATCTGGGCGTATTACAGGACGTCAATCGCAATCCAAATGGGGACATTGGGTTGCTGATAGTTTATTGCTAAAACACGCAAATAATCAATTAGCAGTTAATGGCACAGTTTCCGATAGTGCAAACTTAATCGCCGACATATCCATTGATAATATTGGAACAACATTGCCGATGTTGATATCTAAAAATCCTGGCGAAGTTCAAGGAAGGCTTACACTCGCAGGGCCCATCGAGGCCCTTAAGCTGAGCGCTGCCATGACAGCAAAGCACATTGATTATAAATCTAAAAATATATCTTTAGAGCAAGCTACTATCACTGCTAACGCGGTTTTATCCGAGACATTACCCTTTGATATTGACGTTGTTGCGACGCAATTAACACTCCCAACAATACTCTCCAGTGAAGTACCTAACGATTTGACATTATCACTGTCGGGGAATAAAGCGCATCACGTGTTAACAACAAACCTGACTAGCAATGATTTAAATATTAGCACTGAAATAGTCGGTGAACTCACATCTTCTAGGTGGCACGGCACAATCGAAAATGTCAGTATAAAAGCCAATATGGGCGTTAACGAGCAACACCTAACATTGACGTCCCCCTTAACGATTAGCGCGAACCTAAAGGCTAAATCTCTTAATATAAGCAAACATTGTTGGCTGTCATCCACCAAAAATAACACCCGCAATGGGACCCTTTGTTTAGCCTCTCCTTTTTCCATCGATACACAGCTGATACGCTCAAATGAAGCCATCATCAACCTCGATCATTTTTCCATAGCACAACTTCAGCCATATTTACCTAAAGCACATGTGGTGACAGGAGATGTTAGTGGGCATTTATCATTTCAATTGTTTAGCCGCGACAAATTAAGTTTGTCGTCAAACATTCAATGGACTAATGGTCTAATTGAGAGTGATTTTGGTGATTCTCTGGTGTCACATAACATCACCAAACTCAGTGTTAGCGCCGCAATAGATCGCAGTTTAGCCAATATTATTGCCCATTTATCATCACCTACTTTAGGAGTGATTGATGTCAGCATGGTCAGCAACATTTTTAATGAGCAACCTTTTGTGAGTGGCCATATTCAGAGTCATGGGTTAGAGTTAGCGCCTTATCGTCCATTTCTCAAATACGTTTCGTTACTCGATGGAAAGCTAAGTGTGAATGCCGGTTTCTCTGGTGATTTACAGCAACAGCAAATATTTGGCCAATTAACATCAAGCAATATCACCATTGCTAGTGATAAATTGCCTAGCCGAATAGACAACCTAAATACTCAGGTATCTTTCACGGGCGCTAGCGCAACACTTGACAGTGCATTTAACTTAGCCAGTGGTAATGGCGCTCTTAAAGGGGCTATTGACTGGAAAAATGAGTTATTAGCAACCCTCGCGCTCACAGGCAACGAATTAGCGTTATCGCCAAGTAAAGGTGTTGATGTTGTATTTAGCCCTGAGCTTACACTTACTCTCAGCCCTGAGCGTGCGAAGATAAGAGGCAAGGTAAACATTGATAGTGCCAACGTAAAAATAGAATCGTTGCCGCAGTCTGCTGTTGGCCTCTCTGACGATGTGACCATTAAACAACAAGCCTTAACGAAACGGGCTATCCCCATTGATATCGATGTGAATGCCCTGTTAGGCGACCAAGTAAAAGTTAATGCTTTTGGTTTGAAATCTAATGTTGTAGGTGCCTTAAATATTATTCAAAATAAAACTCAACCGCTAAGTACATACGGTGAATTAACACTTAAAGATGCGAAATATAAAGCATTCGGTCAACAACTAACTATTGAGCAAGGCCAAATAATCTTCACCGGTTCAACCACGAATCCCGTGATAAATATCAAAGCTATTCGTAATCCTAAAGAAACTAACGATAACGTGATTGCGGGCGTCTATGTGAACGGCGCTGTGGACAAACCCGCATTAACTGTTTTTACAGTACCAGTTAAAGAGCAACAAGAAGCCTTTTCTTATCTTATTTATGGCTACAAATCTGGCAGTGGTGAAGCATTTGGCCAAGATTTGGCTATCTCAATGCTGGTCAATAGTGGCTTAGGAGGTGCTAGTAAAATGATAGGTAACATCGGCAGCGCAGTAGGCATTGATAACTTTAACGTCACAACATCAGGTAGCGGCGACAACACTCGCGTAGAGTTTAGTGGTTCCATTGGCCCTAACTTGCAACTGCGTTATGGTGTTGGCGTATTTGATGCACTGCCAGAGGTGGGACTGCGTTATCAGGTCAATCAGCGCCTATTCATTGATTTTATTAATAACACCAGTCAAGCGCTGGATTTGCTCTACCAATTTTCATTTGACTAAGTTTTACGTTTCAAATTTTACGTTTCTTAAAGGGTTTTCGCTTTTTAAAGTTTGAGGTTTTTTGGGTGTTTTCCAGTGATAAAAATCGATTTAGTGGGGTTTCGCGCGCTTGTTCCATCAAAGCATATAAATTATCAACCAGTGGCGTCATAAACGCATTATAGTTGAGTTTCTTGTGGGCAATGTCATTTAGTTTTGCTTCCCACAGTGCTGTCATATCAGGCGTTGTTGCAATATCGGGTAGTGAATTAATCAGTGCCTTTCCATTATTGGTGGAATAAATTGATTTATTTTCTCTTATTAGAAATTGACGCTTAAATAACAACTCAATGATACTTGCTCTTGTAGCTTCAGTCCCTAAGCCATCAGTATCTTTTAGCACCTTTCTAATAGAATCATCTTTAACAAATCGAGATATCCCAGTCATCGCTGACAATAAGGTGGCGTCTGTAAAGTGTTTAGGAGCTTGGGTTTGTTTATCCACAACGACAGAATCATTGCAGGTGAGTGTTTGATTATTTACGAGCACTGGCAGCGTTTTTTCATCGCTGTTATGATTGAATAACACCTTCCAACCTATGACTAAAATGGCTTTGGCCTTGGCTTGAAAGTCCCCTCCCGCAATTTCAATGGTAACTACTTGCTCACTAAAACAATGTACAGGATAAAATTGCGCAATATATTGACGAGCAATTAACTGGTAAATTCGCTGTTCATTGACCGACAGCGCACTGTTGTTAATAGTCTTTGCCGTGGGAATTATCCCGTGATGCGCCTCAACTTTACTGTCATTCCATGCTTTGGATTTTATAGAAAAATCACTCCCTTCAATCGCTTGTTGTAAAGTCGGCTCACTGCTAGCAATGGCACGTAATACTTCATTCGATTGTTTAAAATGCGCCCTTGGCAAATAACGGTTATCCGATCTAGGATACGTGATCGCTTTGTGTTTTTCATAGAGGCTTTGACAACAATCGAGCACTTGCTTAGCCGGTAAGTTAAATCGTTTTGCGGCATCAATTTGCAGCGCTGACAAGCTGTAAGGTAAAGGCTGATTTAACTTTTTGTCCGTCTTTATAACATGAGTCACTGACGCTTGTTTATTTTTAGTTTTAAGGGCAACAGTTTCTGCCAATTTGCGGTAAACAACACGTCCTTCTTCGTCTTGGTATTTCGCGCAGGCTTCACTAGGTAGCCATTTAGCATTAAATGAGGCGCCATCTTGGGTCGTTAACAGCGCCTGCACTTCATAAAAAGGTTTTGACACAAAATTGGCTATATCGTTATCGCGGGCAACTACGAGCCCTAAAATCGGCGTTTGTACGCGCCCTACAGACAACACACCATTATAACCCGCTTTTTTTCCTAGCAAGGTATAGGCTCTGGTCATATTCATCCCAAATAACCAATCAGCACGAGAGCGCGCTAACGCCGAGGCAGAAAGCGGCATAAACTCTTGATTTTCTTTTAATGATGATAATGATTTTTTTACTGCACTGAGGGTCAAATCACTGACCAATAATCGCTTAATTGACGATAGTTTTTTTCCTTTAACGCCACAATAATGAATCACTTCATCCACCAATAATTGCCCTTCGCGATCAGGATCGCCAGCGTTAACTAACATGTTTGCTTTTTTAATAAGCTTAGACAGTACCGTTAATTGTTTTTTAGTGTTAGGTTTAGGTGTTAATTTCCATTGCTCTGGAGAGATGGGTAAATCATTGATATCCCATTTTTTATAGCGCTCATTATATTGCTCAGGGACGGCTTGCTCTAACAAATGACCAATACACCACGAAACAACATCACCATTAGGCAGGGAAATATATCCTTCACCTTTAGTTTGTTGCGTGGATAGACCGTTTGCAATAGCACGACCTAAGCTGGGTTTTTCTGCTATAAATAAAATCATGAAAAATAGAACTGGATAAAAAGACAGTAACATTAACAGTTTGT
>Ga0209395_1003137_pt1 | contig 20836 bp, 30 predicted proteins | sample GOMGulsemesocosm_3_FD_184635 | JGI IMG/M metagenome (GOLD analysis project Ga0209395, IMG submission 184635) | Methane-oxidizing microbial communities from mesocosms in the Gulf of Mexico - GOM9D Gulf of Mexico (SPAdes) (version 2) | ecosystem: Environmental > Aquatic > Marine > Cold seeps... | reverse complement strand
TAGCTTTCAAACGTATCGGCAGATTTTCCTTCATCAAACCAACAAGGACGTTCATTCCAGAATATATTTGCTGATGGTCTTATTTCCGGATCATCAGAGATATAACCTGCTGGAACGATTAGAAAAGCTCCATCCCTACTAACATACGGAACTTGAGAGCCACAGTCTGTACAAAAACAATTACTGAATCGCTCAGCTTCAGGTAAATCAAACCTTTTAATTAGGTCTGTTCCTGTCTGCCATTCAATTTTATCCGGTGTAGTAAATATTAACGAAGCAAACGCGGAGCCCGTTTTCTTTTGGCACCGATCACAATAGCATTGATAAAATTTACTAAAAGGACCTTCGACAGTGCTAGACACTTTGCCACATAAACAACTTCCGCTTACTTTTTTGTTCATAATATAAATAATGTTCCAGTATTTAAACGCGTATTACATAGTATCTGATAGAGATATATGGTGTCTACAGAGACCCGATAATAGATTGAAAAGTCGGGCTAGACACCAAGTCACTAGTTAACTACTTTTGGTTGATTCGTTATCATACCAAATACCATACTGATCTCCGTGCCATATAAGCCCATGGTATAAATAAGCAGTAGCAAGCATGAGAATGCCTCCAGTAAGTGCTGCTTCGTTAAAAAGGCCTAAACAACAAAAAGAAAAACCACTTACATGACCTATAACTACAATTCGAGTTGCCGACTTTCTAGTAGGTTTCGTTTGCAAAAAATTAAGTACAAACCAACATTTTAATAGCCATGGTAAATGTTTCCAGTTATCTGATTTTTTATCTATCATAAATTTCTCCTGATTCAAGGTTGTTACATCAACATCAAGTGCAGCAGCAATACATTTAAGCGACTCCAAACTAGCCTTCTTTCCGCTTTCTATGCGCTGGATTGTTCGAACATTTAATCCGGACATTTGAGCTAATTGCTCTTGCGAAAAATGACGGCTAATACGTATTTGTTTAAGAATCATTAAATTTACCTCTGTACTTAAGAATCATAAGTATTCATTATTTCCTTGATGTCGGTTACGAATTTTCCCCGACATCCACCCGACAGTGCCGATTCAGCTTATTAATTGAGCAATAACCGACTTAATGTTAGGCAATAAAGATTATGATCATCGAACTGAAATTACATAGAGACTTAACTATTCGATGCCCCTGCAGTAGTGGCAGCAATCGATGATGCTGCTATGGCTTGTTGTGTGGCAATTTGACTTGATATAACAGCGGAGTTTTGATGTTCACTAGCAATAATACAAGTACTATAACCAAAACCTTTTAAAGGGTTTTCCCAAAGGATTGAACCATCAGAGATAGTTAAGCAGAATAAGTGCCCACCGGAATAAGCAAAAACACAATCACTTTCGTAATACACATTCGTTATACTCGAGCTTTTAAGTTTTCTTTTCCAAAGCTGCTCGCCTGTTTTCTTGCTTAAACAAACAACATGATTACTGATACCTAAAAATAATTTGTCCATAAATCTCTCCATATACTGGTTAGCGTAATAAAACCCATTATTGGGTGAACTTTTGATGGCATAAATGTTGTTCAGTATTAAACTGTCAACGGTACTTTGTCTTATTGTAGTTAATCTACTGGTATTCACTGCTGCAATCGAATAAAGGCTTAGAAATATAACCCACTTATCTTTATGTTTTCCTAAGGATATTGTTATTTTAAATATTTATTTCACCAGACATATAATCTACCGCACTCCCCGTCAAGATAACTCTTTCCCCTTTTAATTCACAATGAAGGATTCCACTTCGACTAGAAATTTGTCGGCCTGTTAACATAGATAGGTTTAACTCAGAACTCCAATACGGTGTTAATTCACAGTGGGCAGACCCAGTAATCGGATCTTCATTGACTCTTAACTTAGGGAAAAAGCATCGACTAACAAAATCTACATCTGTTCCGGGGGCAGTAACTACCACGCCTCTAAGATCTAACTTTAACCATTTAGTAAAATCTGGCTTAATACTCATAACTTCTTTCTCATTATTTAAAACAACTACATAATCGAAAGAGGCCATAACGTGTTTAGGAGTAATGTTACCTAAACCTTCTAATAAGTTTGAGGGCGCATTTACAACCTCAGGATAAGAAGCAGGAAAATTCATGCTAAACCCTGAGCCATTTTTAGTTACTTCTAACTCTCCGCTTCTCGTCTGAAATTTTATAACTGGAGAATCAAAGTTTAAATGTTCATATAATACATGCGCTGCAGCTAATGTTGCATGACCGCATAGGTCTACTTCGTCCATGGGTGTAAACCAACGAAGCTCAATGCCTTGTGCAGAAGAAACAAAAAAAGCAGTTTCAGATAGATTATTTTCCTCTGCTATCTTTTGAAGGGTTTCATCATTTAACCATTCATCTAGTGGACATACAGCGGCGGGATTTCCCTCAAACACCTTTGATGCAAATGCATCAACTTGATATATTTTAATTTTCACTTCTTTAAAACTCCAATGAATAATTCACGTAGATACGTATGGGAATATGAAATGGCAAATAACATTAAGACTCTAATGCAGTAGACACAGTAACTTTTCTATACCCGTTTGATTAATTTTAGTGTTTTATTTTGATTTTCTATAAACAGCTAATTCGGCTAAAAGCCACTCATGACTTCTTATTTCTGCTTTATTGTTACAATGAATTTTGTAATATTTTCCTGATATTTTGCTCTTTGTCGCGGAGTACTTTATGAAGTCTTCTGTAGATACAATATCATCTGAGTAATAAGCATATTTTTTCTTGATATGTTCAAACGCTTCTTTGCCATTATGCATAGTGCCATTTCTTTCATACTTACACTTGGTAGTGGATACAAAACTTAAAAGATGATTAATTTCTTCTTGGGTTGAAGCAAAAACATTTAACGAAATGCTGAGTAACAGAATGAATAATAATTTACTTAAATACAATCGAATATCTCCAGCACTACTATTGCTTTATTAAGAGGATAAAGAACTAAACTAAAATAGCGAGGCAAGATGTAAAGGTCAACTGTTTTAGTCAGTTCAACGGGTTGTAATCTAAAATATCACACACTGATAGCGAATTGAAAATATAGCACTCTGCTATGAATTATTATCATAAGCCTATTTCTTAGCCGAATATTCAACAGACATTGCTAATTTTTTAATTCCATGCGAAGGAGTCCACCTTTTAAATTCAACAAAACCATATTTCATGTACAACTGAATTGCCGGCAAGTTTAAAACAGCTGTTTCTACCGTCGCTTGCCTAAATTCAAATGTATCTAAAACATAACGTAATAATTTACCTGCAACACCTTTTCTAAAAAACTGTGGGTCAACAGTTAAACTATCAATGGCTAGGTGCTTATCTTTGATTACAATTTCAATAACCCCAGCGATAATATTATTGTCACTTAAACCATAAAAGTGAGTTTTAGCGTTTACAATATCTATCGCTGTTCGTAATAACGGAGGAAATTCGAGAGCACCAATAAGTTCTGCCTCAACTTTATAAGAGTTTTGAAAAATGGTGTTAATTAGTTTTGCAACATCTTCATTGGAATTATCTAGTTTTCTTATCATAGTCAATCTGTCTCAATATTAAATTTATTCAAACTCTATACAAGTAATTTATATGCAATATTTTCTTAGCGTTTATGTCAATAATATATCAGCCCTATAAATATATAGAAAAAATGCTTAGTATCACTGTCATAACCGGAAAAATTAAATTTCCATTCAGCATTACATCTTAATTTTTATCAGATGTTAACTGAAGTAAGATTAAATGATGATGTATATTGACCCATCAGGGTAACGCGTAACTAAAGATTCAGGGCATTGATATTTTTCGGTTTATGAAGAACTTGTTCCAATAAGTGTGCAGCAATCACTACATTCCACTAGTAGTAAACCAATTCTGAATAGATGATTAACTTTCACATGCCCCCTCGTTTTGCCATCAATGCCTTGCAGCAGTGGGTTAAGGGATATTTCGCACAGGAATATAAATATTTTTGATCATAGATTCCTATTTAGAAGCCTAATTATAGTTCAATACTCAGGCTGTTTTTCAAAGAACGGCACACCTTTAGGGATATTATACCAACTTAATTTTTCACTAACCCAAACATGTATTGAAGGCTCAAAAATTTCATCTTCAGTTAAGTTGATCGGTTTCAACTTTAACTTTATAGCTTCTGGTTTTTCGGGGTTGTAATGGTAAATCCTGTTGCCACATGTATTACAGAACATTGCATTGTTTCTATTGCCACTGTCTGCACCACGCCCCCACTCTTTGAGCTTGCCGCTAAATTCAATAGCTGTTGATGCAACAACGGCTGTAACACTAAATGGACTTGTTGATAGTTTCTGACATTCGGTACAATGACAAGCGACAACCATTTTTGGTTTTTCGTACAACTTGTAACTTACTTGTCCACATTGGCAAGAACCTTCTATTGGATATTCCATGTTCAATTAGTTTCCTCTTCAATAATCGGCTAACGACCTATTTGACCTCTAAAATAGTTAACACTACTCCCCAAGGTACGGAAGCTAGCATATGGCTCTGAATAAATTATAAATCGTTAATTTTTTCTATTCTAAATTTATAATATTCTTCTAACGCTTTCGGAACTGATATATATGGGTTTTCTACGTGACCTGCATTTGAACTATAACTATGTCTAGAATAAAAATTTAACGGAGCATGAGATTTAATTGCTGACAACAAACCATTAAAAGAGCCGGTAATAATTTCATTTTCGGCACCACCCAAGCTTAAATAAAAGAACAAAGGACTGCCCGCGGTATTTGGTAACCCTTCCTTAAATTCATCCACAACTACAGAAGCGTCATACCAGGCAGCCGGACTGAATGCAAAATATCCTGTAAATAACTGAGGTTTGGTTACCATTGTATATAAAACAAAGCTGCCCCCTGCAGAAAATCCCGTTAATACTCTATTTTCGTTTATAGAATATTTACTTTCGACAAATGGAATAACGTCTTCTTCTATAAATTGTAAAAACACATCAGCTTCACCAAAAATATCTGGCGAATTTTCTCCTGTAGGACGCGCTTCTATTTGTACCTTCTTTCTTGCATATGGAGGAACTAAATCTCTATTTCTTGTATCAACCCAAAATAAATTAGGGATAGCCACTACGATTGAATCATCCATTTTATTCTGCTTAGATAATTCATTGATAGACTCGTTCCATCGCTTTAAATTGAAATTCCCATCTGATTTAATAATTAATGGGTACTTTTTCTTATTATTATAATCTTGCGGTAAACGAACGAATATTTTTCTATCTTCATCGAGTGCTGCCGAGTAGATATTATGGTCTATGAAATTAGAAGTATAATCTTCCATGTACTTCTGAGAAACAAAAATAGCTGAAACGATTAAAATGGAAATAATAACTAATACAAATGTTGTTCTACTCAATATTTTCATTACGATCCTTTTTTAAATATAAAGCCTAACTACAAGGCGATAAAGTAGTTAATATAAATTCTACGAACAATAACCAAATTTATATGTTCGTAGAATTGTTGACTAACAAAACAAATAAGTTATTTTTTACGAGTTTATAGTCATTTCATTTATCCATATTAACTTTTATTTAGAGTGTTTTTTCTTTGTAAAAAATCAATGAATACATTAAACCCTATAAATAAGAAGCCAATAAAAAAACTAATACCACCAAAATCAAGATATCGAAAATCACCATGGATTTTATATTGGTGATTAAAGTCAGCCCCCTTTAATGTTGGAATAAGAATATCAATGATCCAATAACCAAAGAAAATACTAGATACAGCAAATGAAAATAACCATGCATACTTACAGATAAAGTTGAAAGTAATATGTTGGGCATCTTTATTATTTTGCAAATAAGACGGTTTAACTTCAAAAACAGAAGCAAGTGCTTTCACTGTCTCTAGAGAAGCATTGCCCGTTTTTTCTACACGCTGAATGGTTCTTATACTTAGAGCGCTGGCAGTAGCTAGTTCGTCTTGACTCCAACATTGTTGAGTTCTTAAACTTTGTATTTTTTTGCTATTTAATTCCACGTATTTACTCATTTTAACTTTACTTTGTTTTTGAAAAAGTAGGGTTACCTTAAACATTTTTACAATCATCAATACTGACAACTATAAGACTATTGACCGACAATGATCTGCCAGCCCTATGACAGTAGTAATAATGAGGCGATTAACACCCTATTTATACAAAAATACTTGCCCATAATTTGTAAGGAAGGAATTATTTATTCCGATCTGCTCTTATTAAATAGCAAGTAAATCCAATTTACGATTTAACCATATAGAGACATTTTTCTAATGGTATTTTATCTGGATAATTGACAAGCGAAAAACCAACTTTTTGATAAGCTTTTATTGCCGGGCCATTATCTTTCATAACAAACAAAGAACATTCTGTAACCTTTAAATCAATAATCCCCAAGTAGCATAGTTTCTGTATAAGCTCTGACACTATGCCTTTACCACGAAAACCTGGGTTTATAATGAGACGACATAAGTGACACTTATCTAGTCGTTGGTAATATTGACCAAAAGCTAAAAATTCAGAATCACTTGAAACGAGTGAAAACGAACTCAAGGTACTAAGCTTTAAGTCCTCGACAAACGAAGACAATTTAAGTGGATAACGAAAGTTTGGTCCTGACCAATTAATAATATCTTGTTCGTTGGAAAACCAATTCATCATTTCTAACAAATGTTTATCCGTTGGTTGAAGTAATTTCATATACACCTGATACCACGTTTATCTGCCATTATTATGAGCAAAATAATAAGTTCAAAAAAAGAGTCTACTAGTTGTTAGTTTTATGACGATTGTAGGTTTACCAAATTCACGTGCAGCCTGCTTCGATAAAAAGTGGGTTATTAACATCTATTATATTAAAAAATAATATGGCCTCAGTTTAGAATTCATTGCTACATCAATACTTGGTAATATACTGGAGAACCGCACTTTTATGTAAATTATTTTAAGACTGAATGTTTATAACATTAACAATACTACCTTCCAACATCCCCAACATTATAGGCAATGTTTATCACCAGTTCGTAACAGATAACATTGGCCATTGTTTTTTCCATTTTACTGCTTTACTTTCATAAATAGATTGATCAATTAAAACTTTATTTGGCCTAACACGAAGAGAGAACATATCCTGAAATCCATGGGGTGCAATGAATTCTATTTCTGCATTGTTTATACGCATTGCCAGGCAAGCACCAATGACCGGCCAAGTTGCTATAGATTCTTGTACACTAAAATATTCAGTTTTTGGTATACCAAAACGCTCTTCATACCATAGGTGTATTCGAGCTACATTCTTAACATCAATAGGTATTTTAATATTTGGGCAAGCCGCAGTAAGTGACTTAATGTAGTTGTTTTCTGAATCCCAACTTAAATCTTTATCATCCCAATATAAAATATCAATATCCTTTATATAACTATTAAGGTCATAACCATGAATTACATTCCATACATTTTGGAATATTGTACCTGCACCAAGCCATGCATTAGGTAGTTTACCAATCTCCTCCAATATTTGAGGGATCCCGTCAATGGTCATCACAAACTCTGACAATAACTTTATTTGACCATCAAGTGATAAATGTTGGCCGTTTAATAATCTACTTTGCATGCGGTAACTCATAATTTAAATCGTTAATAAAACCTGTTTAAGCTAAAAATAATATCCATAGAAGACTTAGGGTGTACGAAAGTGTGTAGTTCATGGCATTTTCAGGAATTGGTCTAGGCTATCAACATGGAACTCTATAATAAACATTGTCAGTATCTATTGTGAAATTCATAGCTTTATAAAGATTACGAGCTGTGGTGTTTGTTATCTCTGTTTTTAGTTCTATTCGAATTGCTTCAGTTTCCATAGCAAATTCTTGAGCCTTTTGGATGAGAGCTTTAGATACCCCTCTGCCCCTAAAAGAACTAGACACGCCGAGATCATTTAAGATCCAAAGTCGCTGTAGTGCAAGAGAAGAATAAGATGGGTATAAATTAACGAAACCCATGATGCGATTAGTTTCAGGGTCTATAGCAATAAATATAATAGATTCTTCATTATCGATTAATTTTTTTAAGAATGATTGTGTCTCTGAATTCCGCTCAAAACCGCAAAACAATCGATATTCTTCAAAAAGTTCAACTAACTCTACTAAGTGACTGTCAGTAGCTTTTACAATATACATATAAAAATTCCATTAACGGATAACGCTATAAAAAGCAGCGGATAAAAGTTGGCTAGATGTATAAAACGAAGCGCAGCCAACTTTTATGCGTTCGTATGAAAAACTTGTTATACACTACCCTCAGTCTCAATAACTTCGACTTTGGGATTTGCCACGTGTTCTGTTCCAACAGAGGCATAAAATATATCACCAGTATTTAACACGGTAGATTTCTCTATCCGTCTTCTTTATAAAACATATCAACAATAGCATTTAACACGAGATGCCGTAAATTCCATACTTCTGATTATTTCGACAATACCTACAATTTAACTTGTTAACTTTTAGTGGCCAATCCGCCTTTATAAGTGACCATTAAGTGTTCATAGCTTGTTAGCCATTTGCAATATGCACAGGGTTTATTTTTGATGTTAAAACATGATCTTGCCATGAGCCCGCAATCTTCAAATATGAATTTGCCAGCCCTTCTTTTTGAAACCCTAGTTTCTCCAATAAGACTGCTGAACGGATATTTGATGGCATATAATTTGCCATAATTCGATGCAAGTTGTACTCGGAAAATAGGTAGGCTATCGCTGTTTGAAGCATCTCAAACATACGACCTTTACCTTCCATCTTATGTGTTATTGAATAGCCAAGGTTACACGATTGAAAAACGCCATAAATAATATTAGAAAAAGAGCATGCACAAATAATTTCAGATTTACTTTTATCAAAGGCGACAAAAGTAATTGAAGAACCTAAGTGAAAATTGTTGTAGTTTAACTTTACACGTTTTAGGGTTTCATTTAAGCCAAAATATTCTGTAGCTCTCGTTGGCTCCCACGGAGATAAATGATTACGATTATCCATTTCATACTTGACAAGGAATTTATAATCTTCAGGAAGTAGCACTGTAATAATTAAATTTTCAGTGGTTAATTGAGGGATGATTTTCAATTGATATACCTATTAGGCATGTAACATCTCGGATAATGGTGTAAAATATTAGGCTTCTATAATCAAAGAACGATTGTCGCTGATTGTGTATATGCCTATTAGGCATGTAACATCTCGGATAATGGTGTTAAATATTAGGCTTCTATAATCAAAGAACGATTGTCGCTGATTGTGTATATGTATAGAGCAGTTACGAGCAGTTCAAAACTTATTATCTTTTAAACTGAGATATACTCTTCTTTAATTATTTTGTTATTTGCCCATGTTTGAACATGCTTACCTGTAAACTGGTTTAATATAGAGTCTGCTCCTACCATTTTGTAATGAAAAATAAGCTCTGAAACATTACCATCAATTTGTCTTGATACAAGTTCAACTGTAAACTCTTTTACTGACCCCAAATACCCTTTTTGTTTATTATAAGACTCTCGCATTGATTGTGCGAAAACTTGCCCGTTATTTAGCATCATGACATTTTCGTCATAATATTTTTCACATAATTCAAGCACCAAGCCTGCTTTGTTCATTGCTATATAATCATCAATTATTTTATCCACTAGAATTACCTTTAAAGATTATGCGCTATTAGGAGTGTGGGTTTATATTAATGATTCAACTTCCAACCAGTCCAATGCTTTATCACGATCTGAAAAAACTTTTATATTCCATTCTACGTCACGCGGGATTGATGTTGCCAAGTTATGAGTGGCGATTTCTGCTGCGCGATTATAAGTAACTACAGCCATTGCATTAATTTCTTTTAGTGTCGCTAATTTAAGCTGCGCACCAAAACTGTATGTATATGAGTTAATCTTATTAATCAGCAATGAAAAGGGAGGCGTTAAATGTAAAAGTAAGAATTCATGGTATTGATCTACCATTGTTTCATCAATTTCAATGCCTTCATTAATTATCACTTCAGCAACAGAGTCGCTCAGTAATTTTATTTTTGCAAACGATAATTCGTGCACTTTCATAACTTTTCCTTAATAGTTGAGTCCATCCTATTCAGCGCTTTTTACACGGAAAAATATTCCGCTGAGATATATAATACTGTAACACCAACAACTCCATTTATTTTACTTAAATTACTTTTTATTTAAAATTTTAATGTAGTAAAACAAACGGATACTGAAAGATCCAATAAAACAGTACAACATCGATAAAATAATCTCCTCACCTTTGTCTTTTAAGGGCAATGACATAAATAAACAAGGCATAGCGCTAAAACCTTCTAATAAATTGTTTGCTAAAGGTGTTGTCTCATTTTACGGCCACCAACAGGAATTAAACCATTATTCTGATAAAAACGTAACGTTCGCTCGAATTCAGGTAAAGGCGGCGTGCATAACTCAATACTGGACCAGGCTTTCTGCTTGCCATATTTTTTAACTTGTTCAATCAAGATTGACCCAATACCTGAGGCTCTAAAATTAGGAGAAACATAAAATTCTTGTATTACGCCGATTTTTCCACCAGCATATAATGCGTACGTTTCAGTTAGCGTTACTAACGATATTGGCATGTTTTCACATTCTCCAATAATTGCACAATAGTGGCCATCTCGGATTAATTCATGACAACGTTGAGTTGTTCCGTCGAGATCTATATCAAAATGCTGCCCGTTTGTTAAATCGGAAATTTCATTAGTAAGTTTCATTACCATAGACGCTATTAATGCCGAGTCTTTAAGCGTGGCTTCTCTAAAATTGATATTCATTCGTACTCTTTATTATTGTATAGGTTCTATTAAGAGTGACTTTGTTTTCTTATTTTAGTGAGAGAACAAAAGCTTAAATTATGTGTTTAGTTGGAAAATAGCACCTTATAGCTTGATGTGTGTTGTATTGAAATAATCTCCCATGATGGTATTAATGAGATCACTTAGCTTTTGTGAATGCTACAAAATATATAATTGATTGGTTACTTTTCATCTATTGACCAAACTGCAAATTCACTTCCACTAGGTTCAATAAAGTGAAAACGCCGGCCACCAGGAAAGGAAAAAATAGATGTTGATATTTTGCCACCTGCTGATTCGACTACAGATTGAGTATGCTCTAAGTCTTTACTTTCTAAAACAAGCAAGGCCGCACCATTAGAGACGACAGACATTAAATCAGATTTATAAAAACCTCCATCAAGCCCTTGATTAGAAAAAGAAGAATAGTCAGGTCCATAATCTAAAAATGTCCAACCAAAGGCCTTTTCAAAAAATAACTTTGTCGCAGGAATATTACTTGATGGAAACTCTACGTAATTTAACTTTAAATTCGATGACATAACATTAATACACCTTGATTATTAACACCCACGTTGGGAGATAGGAAACTGTTGTTTATATTAGTAGGAGCACAAAAAAATTAAAAAATTGGACTGAGTATATTACCGTCCGCATCTTCGAATTTTCCGGCTAAAATAGTGATTAAATCGGCTAACCACCAAATACCCAAGCCTCCGAGGCTAACAAGCATTAATGCCCCAGTTCTTCGTTTACCATACACAAAACGATGAACACCAAATACGCCAAGTAATAAACAATAAATAAATGCAAATACACCTTGTGCATTCTGTTTAGGTACCCCTCCGTAAGCACTAGGAAGATGTTGTTCAGAGTTACAGTATCTGCAAGAACTATCATCATGTAATATATGTTCGCCACAGTAGCGACAAAAAACTTTCGAATTCATTAGGTTACCTTTTTTATTTTATTATTAGCTTCCGAAAAGAAAGCAAAAATGACGCCAAGTTTCAGCTACCATTTATAAGGGCTTTATGAGTATTAAAATATACGCCGGTAAAATAAGTAGTACTTTTGACTAATTAATAATTTTTCTCGCTACTACCCATAGATAATACATTTTAAATAATACTTATAAACTAACTGCTTGATTCTATTTCACGCATAATTTGTTGTCAGCAATATTACAGATGAGAGAAAACTATGCTGTGCTTCAAGCGGTCTTAAAAGCCTTAAAACATTAAACTATTAAACTATGTGGAGCCTAAAGCAAGTAACTTGAAATTATCTTCGATATCTCTAACATTGAAGATCTACCGGTAAATTCAAATTTAACTCTACCTAAAGCTGAAAAGTATATTTCAAGTTCGGAATCTAGATCAAATGTACCTGAAGTTTCGATGGAATATGCTACGATGTTTTTATAAGGTAAACTAGTAAAATCGATTTTACTTCCTGTAATACCTTGAACATTAACAGCTATTATCCTTTTGCTCGTAAACACCACTCCGTCACGCATCGATTTATATGCATCTATTATTCGCTCATCATCAATAAGTAAATCACTGACTTTATCAGCAAAATCAGAGTTCTGCTTAAGTTTAAAAAAACCTTTATTATTGAAATCAATCATCCTTCATCCTCTTATATGAAATGCTATTTCTCAGTATTAATACGTCAGTAAGCTAAAACCATAATTGAAACGTCTTAATATTATAAGTTTTACGCCTTGTCATCGTTAAAATAAGTTAGTTGTAGTTGTTAAAAGACCCGCTGAAACTGTTTATGTTATTCATTTCGCACTTATTATTGATAGGATATGCTCATCATAGTAGATACCATTTTTACAGGATACTTTTTTTAAAGTCCCTTCAAGTTCATAGCCGTTTTTTTCTAAAACCCGAATAGAAGCGCCATTAGAAGAAACAACCGATACAAACAAACGAACTAAGCTGGTACGCTGAAATAATAACGCTGTAAAAACTCTAACCGCTTCTGTAGCAATGCCTTTGTTCCAAAAGTCTCTAGCCACCCAATAACCCAACTCAGCACCACAGTTATATTCAAAGCTACCAATTTTAGCGGAAATACATCCAACGAACTCACCATTAAGCTCAATCGCTTTAACATATTCAGAGTCTCTGAATTCATTTATCCAGTAATGAGCGTCACCAATTGTGTAAGGATTAGGAATAGCGTCTGTAATGTATTTTGTAACATCACTAACGTTAAGATATGAAACTAACAAATCTGTATCTGAATCTTTAAAATTTCTCATTTTAACCATGGTAAATGTAACCTACTCGTGAAATTTCCAAGTTATAATCGTTTGGAGTACATAATGCTATAATTTGAAATTAAATCATAATAGCCTGAAGTTATGAGCAAAATTTAACACTATTACTTAAAAATTAATGAACAATGTACCTCATATGAACTCGTCTAGAAACATATAGCTTGTTGATTGTGTTATTTGATGAGTAATTATTTCTCTTCGTGTAATACAAGCTTAACGAGTTTATGAACAATTGGAGAGATAATAAATATGGTAGGAAATGCAACAATAAAAGCAAAACTCCAAGCCTTTAGCCAAATATTGAGGATATTCGGAACTAAGCCTATATTAAAGACACTTATGCTGAAAGACATAATGCATGACATAAGTAACGCCATAAAAAAAGAAAATACTATTTTGTGATGTTTTCGTGAAATCATTTTAAATACTCATAAATTGGTAGAACGGCATACTACGCCTAATAGTGGCGGTTTATAGCTCTAAAAACATGCTTAAAGGTAACTTTCAGTAAATGGATAAGCTTACAATTAGTTAAATTGTGAATACAGTAGAAAGCTAGCAGTAACCATTAATAAGCCACCCATTAATAGGTTAAATGCTTTTATCCTAAATTCACTATGTAATAATATTGTTACTTTTTCACCCAATATTGACCAAGAAAAGAGTGCAATATAACAAACCACAAAATATACAAATACAAAAGTTAAAAATACGCTGTTATCATTAGGGACTGAAAACAAGGAAACGCCCGCAACGCAGGCAATCCAAGCTTTAGGATTTAACCACTGTAATAGAAAACCCTGTGTAAAAGTGGGTAACTTTTGTTTTTTTATATCTAGTTCTGGTTTTGATGATGCAAGTAAATACCCCATATATATAATAAATAATGAACCAGCAACTGCTATATATTTCAAAAAGACAGGATATACATCAAGTACTTTATAAAATCCTAAGCCAATAAATAACAGTAATAATGTAAAACCGATCGTGGCCCCAGAAACGAAAGAAAATGTTTTCCGAATACCGTAACTTGCTCCAGACGAAACAATTACCATATTTACTGGGCCAGGTGAAATTGACATTGCGAATGAGAATGAAATCATGGCGATTAAAAGAGACATTTTATTCCTTAATATGACCTTACAAAACCGATGTAATGAATTTTCTTACATTACGTATTTAAGGCCGAAATTTTATTCTATCAAGTATGACATGGAAAAGTGCCCTATTAAGGAGAGACGTTTGCAGGTGTCATGAGCTATATTGGCCGAAAAATGTAACACTCTGAAGGCCTTAATCTACAAAAGTGTCATTACTATTCGCTTCACAATACGCAATATCTTCAGTTTTATCACCCGCTTTGGTTAACCAGCATTGATCGAACACAGAGCAAAAACAGATTTCTATATTAATATCAGCACGCTGCTTACTTAATGCTTCGGCAAGTTCTTCACTTTCTGAAACTAGTGGGTTAATAGTCGATAAAGCCGGTAATACACGATTACCAATGGAAGCTGTTGAAAAAGTACCCGCCTTTTGTCCGAGTCGTTTGGCAAGTTCTTCCCAAGTACGTACAACCTCAGATTTATATTTTATCTCTGTATATTTAATTAAGGCGGGGCCTGTACCCACATTTTCAACTCTATAAATAAATTTCTTCTGAGATGAGCTATAAAGTGTATGAATTTCTATCTTTGGCCAAATTGAAGCCATTGCAAAAGACCTATCAAGGTATGCTGAATACACGCCAACACAAACGGCAACTAAACTAACGAGCAAAGCTGATAATCCAATTATCATCTCTGTTTTTCTATACCAAGGGATCGATTCCATTTATGCCAACGTATATGATTTCTAATTTTTCCGTATCATACGTGAAAAATTGCTCTAAATCGATTCTATAAACTAGTGTTTAATGCGCTAAATAGTTATTAAACATACATGACAATCGACAAACTCAACTGTTTATATTTGTATAGGGAAGTTATTGGCCGTTTTTAATTTCCCGCTCAATAATGATGATTTTAGTATTTCCAATGTTTATTACATTGATACCTTTCACAACGTTTTGATACCCAAATAACAGTTCGTTGGTGTATCACCACTTTACATTTGTCTAATTATTTATTCGACAAGCAACTTTACTCTAAAGCTGTTTATACTTGCCGTAGTTTCCTTTCCTAGCACAACACCGACAGATTCAGGGGTAAAAACTGGCTTACCAGATGTATACGTACTGTATCAGCCCCCTTTATTTACTTTGCCCTTGACTTACTTTTTCTACTTCAAGATATTCGGCTTTAATTAAACCAAAACATTTAAGATCGTGAAACTTGTTTTTCCAATAGCCACTTTGCCGGCGAATACCTTCTTCTTTAAAACCTAGCTTAAGTAACAGTGACTCAGAGGCTGAATTCCCAGGAACTGTATCACCCTGAATACGATTCAATTCACCACATGGTAACTCACCTAAAAATGCAGATTCTACAATTTTATTTACCGCTTCCCTCGTGTATCCATTTCCCCAATACTTTGGTAATAAATCGTATCCTATCACAGCATTTTTCATATTAGGATTCCAACTATTAAAACCACAAGTCCCGAGTAATTCGTTCGATTTTTTTAAACGTATGCCCCATCGAATACCTGAGTTCTGATTAAAACGGGAATCAAAGAAGGCGATTAAATTTCTGGCTTGAGCAAGGTCTGTAAATGCTTCTAAGTCATAATATTCGACTACTGAATTGTCTGAAAACAAATTAAATATACAGGTTGAATCTTCTTCAGTTAATCGGTCTAACGTTAAGCGATTTGTTTCTAATATTGGAAATAACAATCTAGAACCTCCGTGAGATAAAACATAAAATCATTCAGCGATAACATTTGTATAGAAAATGGAACACATGTCATAACGACCGCTTAAAACTGAGTAAACCACTCAACAGCTAATTGTTCATACTTTAGAATAAAATCATTCTTTAGAGCCATATAAATACTAATATTATTGTTTGAATTAAGAGCCGCTGTTCTTTTTAGTTGTCCATATTCTAATGAAACCGCTGGGTAAGCAATTAAATATTCTTTAAATGCTCGATGACGAATTAAATTTATGTCACCTGATTGAAAAGCATGAACATGATGACTACGTTTATGACCTCCTTTTTGATAATATCGTCTTCCTACAATCCCATTCTCTCCTTTAACAATGAATCCAAGGTTTTCAATTCTGTTAGTTGACGTATCAAGGGCATTAATACTTTTTACCTCAATTAAAATATCAATAATGGGCTTAGCAGCTAATCCTCGCACTGACGTACTGCCAATATGTTCAATGGTTATTGCATTATTACCAAGAACACTAGCGAGTAATTTTCTCTCTGTTTCAAAGATTTTTACCCAATTCGAATTATAATCGACAACTTCAATAACTCTCTGATTCATATTTAATACCATGGCTAATTATCAAATCCCTGCAAGCTAACTTATATTAACTAGTTACTAATCAATAGCTTCTATAAAGTGTATTAATTTATTATCGCTGTTTAAGTTACTGAGATATTTCAGCGAATATAGCGTTAGTTAACTCTTTCAAAACACCAGGACTTAATTCAATCTCTAGGCCCCTTTTACCTGCACTAACATATAGAGTAAGTAAATGTTTTGCTGTCGAGTCGATAATAGTTTTTAGTTGTTTCTTTTGACCTAGCGGGCTCACGCCCCCAAGAACGTAACCCGTTGAACGTTCTACCTCTACCTGACTTGCCATTTCTGCCTTTTTAACTCCCATTTCCTTGGCAAATAGTTTCATGCTCAACATTGACGAAACAGGAATAATTCCTACTGCGAGTTCATTATTATTGAGCTTCAGCACTAATGTTTTAAATACTTGTTCCTCTGGTACCTTCAATTTATCTGCAGCTTCTAAACCGTATGAGTCATGTGTAGAATTATGTTTGTATTCATGGATTTTATAACTGACTTTACTTTTTTTAGTGAAATTTATTGCAGGTGTCATAAAACGCCTTATTTATAGCGCCTAATAAAGGCTTTATTATTGAGTAAAATGTAGTGATAAACCTGATAATAGATAGTTAACGCCCAGAAAAAGCCAGCTATACATTGTCAATTAGATTCATGTATTTACAATTTTTTCATTAGTTTTATACGAGCTAAATTCTTTGTTATAGATAGATTTTGATACCAATTATTAAAAACAAGTTCTAAAGTATTTACTTCTATCGTACCAAAGTCATATTCTCTATATTTAGATAATATTTTCATAACATTATGGCTATTATTAAATGGTGCCATGCACCTTACTGCTGTGGTATGTGCAGTTGAGATTTCATACCTTGTATCAATCGTTGACACAAGGTTCGCTTTTTTAAAGTTTGCCCGCAAAGAGTTTCTCAAGAAGTTTAATTGTTCACTATCCGGAAACCCTTGAATTAGAATACAAGAAGGAGATACTGTTATTCCTTTATAGTTAATTTTAAAACTACCTATGTCTTTAATTGACTCCTGAAAAATTGAGCAATATGCTTCTACATTTATAGTGGATAATTTGAAACCCGCTATACAGCTAATTATTGAAAGGATCGTAAGATGTAATTCATGCTGGGGATAATAGTATTGCTCAGGTTCAATAATTTTCAACTCATTCAAAAAGTTAGCAATATTGCTTTTAACTGAACTATCAAAATATGATAAAACCGTAATTCCCCGCCTCATGTCAGATGGGTCATTTATCAAGAGATCAGTTTGACAATCGTTATTCTTAAAACGGTCGATTGAATCCATCCACATTTGACCATAGAAATGACTTAAATCAGACATACATAAAACCTACTCTATACATATAACACCTTACTTTACCGTTAACAGTGATCGATACAAATATAAAATAAGCTGAGCCATTAACACGCATAATACTCTAGGTAACTTACGAAGATTATCTGAATAAGTGCCCTTACATCTATCAGGCGCTTGAATGTATAAATTTCTCACTGATAGTTTCCCGCATTAAAGCAATATATTTTTGGTATCCAACATTGTTAAAATTAGTAGAGTATTCATTCATAAAACCATGCAAGTATTCAACTTGTGTTATTTGAACATTTGGTTTTACTTTGAGGATATTTATGATCTCAACAACATCAAAATGCGATTCATTTTTAGGGAAGACTAAGCTTATTGGAAAACAAGGAGTTATTTGAGTGTAATTTCTGATTTGTGAGCTATAAAAACAAAAAGCTTGTTTAATCAGATTGTTTTCATTACGTTGAGATAATCTCCAAATAGCCGAAGCTCCAACACTAAAGCCAATAACACTTGATTCACAGTTAAGCGACTTTAAAGCTTTTAAAACAATTGAAACGTAAGAGTCAAGACCGACGGTATTAACAAAACAAGTATATGCATCAGCTTCATTTATAAAGCCCATACATTGCCCTTTGTATGGATCAACAATTGTATTAGCTCCCAGTTTATCTTTTAACTTTAATAAAGCGGGAGTAACTCCGAACACATCAGTAATTAGCACTATACTCATATATTTTATGCGCCTGTTAACGTTTCATTAATAAATCAAAGCTGTTGACCTAAAGTTGTTTTCAATAAAATTCATATAATCCAGTCCCTGCTTTAATCTGTTATTAAAACATTTAAACCAAGTTGTAACTAGCAACAATTTTATGAAAACCAGTCTTTGAATCAATAGCAGTTACTGCTGGGTATTGACCCGATAAAATACTGACTTTAACTCATGAATCTATTATAAAGTAACTATGAATATAGTTAATTTTTTTCCGGAATAAAGTTCTTACGGTGAACGCTAAGCTGATGCCTTCTACTTCTGATTTTTTAAAAGTAGCTTTTTCAACAGTTTGAATTGGTTCATCAATCACTTTATATTTAACTCCTGAATCTATTATAAAGTAACTATGGATATAGTTAATTTTTTTCCGGAATAAAGTTCTTACGGTGAACGCTAAGCTGATGCCTTCTACTCCTGATTTTTTAAAAGTAGCTTTTTCAACAGTTTGAATTGGTTCATCAATCACTTTATAGCCAAAAGGTAATTCGTTAATAAAATATTCTAGAGAATTTTTTATATAACTACCTAAAGAAGGCACCTGCCCCGAATTGTATATATCCATAGTATAATAACCATTATTAGGACATTCTACCGTTATTGCTCTGATGATATCGTCGCCATCGTCGTCAACAACTTCCCAAAACTCAGGGAAGTCAAAATGTACTCCATTATGTTGATACATAAACAAATTCCTTGGTAATATTAATGTTTCACCTTGAGGCATTAATAGTTAATTAAAATTGCTAGGTACGTATACAACCCAACCGTGTAACACTCGCAATATAAACTTAATAGGGTATTTACCCTATGTCTTTTAATAGAGACTTCACGAAAGGTGATTTAAGTTCACCGTATGTTTCTTGATCCCTAATACCTGAAGATAAAATGCTTTTTTTAGATAACTCATATTCTTTTCTGGCTACTGAGTTCTTCAGCATATAATCCTTGTACTGAAGTTGTTTTTTATGTTCGATACTTCCACTCGCAACAACATGTACATGTAAGTAATATTCTTTTCCATCTATATTAACTGCACCATCCATTCTAGGTCGATCTGGAGGAAAAGGCTTATTACTAATTTGATCTTGAAAGCCTAATTGAGATAAGTGCTCAGTTGCTCTAGGTAAGTCATTCTTTTTATATAAAAGTGTTAAATCAATTATCCCCTTTCCACCAACCTTGAATGAAGTTGATCCAATATGAATAACTTCAAATATGTCTAAGACAATATAATCTATAAGCGACTTAGCAATATCAAGATACTCAGGAGACCATGGATAAAATCTGGCATCAATTTTTTTATACTTTAATATTTTCATATAGCTTTAGTATTCTTTTCATGCAGAGAAATCGTAGTTACAGACTTTACTGAAGATTTAAAATATTTGTTTTTCACATCAATGTACTTTGAATCTGAAAAAAAACTATCCATCATTGCTCTACTAGGAAAGTCGAGAGTAAAAACACGATTTATAGGCAAGTCTGTTTTAGACTTTAATACATCACTAACTATGAAGTCGAAACCGAAACTGCCACCAAATTTTTTGAGGATTGGTGCCATATTTTCACGGTACTTCTGGTAGATTTCATCATCAATGACTTCCAATCCCATTATCCGCTCAAAAGACATATAAACTCCAAATTTAATAAATGATATAAAAGTAATGAGTTAAAAATGAGAAGTAAACCAATACTTGCTGATAGGTCAACTTCCACTTGGTGTTTTTGTTATCCAACGAGTTATATGACACCACCAACTTTCAAAATAATTGCGGTTAACGTTAACAAAGCAGCTCCCGAATAGACCATTTTTCCAGAATATGACGCTTTATCCCAATTCATTGCACAATAAATTAGTGAAAGAGGAAAACATAAGAAGACAGACCAACCAAATAAATGTTGTTTATTGCCTAAAGCAACAATGGCAGTAAAAATTGACCCTATAACAAATAACATTAACCCAATGGAACCAGTTAATAATGCCGCTACAATAA
>Ga0209395_1003135_pt1 | contig 20850 bp, 16 predicted proteins | sample GOMGulsemesocosm_3_FD_184635 | JGI IMG/M metagenome (GOLD analysis project Ga0209395, IMG submission 184635) | Methane-oxidizing microbial communities from mesocosms in the Gulf of Mexico - GOM9D Gulf of Mexico (SPAdes) (version 2) | ecosystem: Environmental > Aquatic > Marine > Cold seeps... | reverse complement strand
GTTTGGGCGTACATTATTCAAAGATTACAATAATGATCCTGCAACAGAAAAACGCCCTGAAAATATAACTAAGCAAGCATTATTTCCCGTTTCAGGAAAGCAACTTGGGCGTGGCGGACGTCAAGCTGACAGGTTATATGTAGATACTTGGTATGTTATTGGTCCATTCGACCTGCCCAGCAAAGAAAACGTTGTTCATATGAATCCGCCAGAAAGTCAGGTTGACTTGAGTGCTATTTATCCAAGTAGCAATAATCAATTTTTGACATGGAAATTTGTTCAATCATCAAGCTATCCTTTTGTGCCGGGAAACCATAATAGCGCGGCAACTTTTTATGGCTTTACGGAACTGTATTTTGATCAACCCGTCACGCTTTGGGCCGGTTTAGGATGCGACGACAACTGTAAAGTGTGGATAAATGATGACTTAGTTTGGACTAGTGGCCTTCAACATAAGCCTTGGTACAAACCCGGCGGCTACCGTGCGCAATTCAGTGATATTAACAACTGGAATTTAAACGAAAGTTATCAAAAGCTCACCTTCAAAAAAGGCCTGAACAAAGTTTTGTTTAGGTTAGACAACAACGCATTTCATCTGTTTTTTTCAATGGTGTTGTTACGGGAAAAACAACACTAAAAATATTACACTCGGGATAGCGTTAAGCCATTGTTCACTAAATTTAGGGGCGCTTTTGCCAATAGCAGGTGTTTAATTTTATTCGGAACTCCCCTAAAGGCAGGGCGAATTGATTATGTGGTTTTTTTAGCTTGAGCAATGAAATCGTTTAGGTAATCAATATGCTGTTCATCTTTGCGAATACCGACAAAGATCTGTTTACTAATCCCTTGTTCGCCAAAGCGAATACTCTTAATTGGCATGGTTTTCGAGTATTCATCTACTAGCCAACCGGGCAGGGCACAAATACCTCGACCTGCGGCGACCATTTGCAACATAATTTCAGTGGTTTCAATGATTTTATGTTTCTTAACTGAGCATTTGGCGGGGTTAAGAAATTGACTGAAAATATCGAGCCTCATCGGTTCGACAGGGTAACTAAAGAGTACTTCATTGCTTAATTGTTCAGGTAAGACAAAATCTTGTGTTGCCAGTGGGTGAGACGTAGCAACAACAAGTTTGTGTTCATAGTTAAAAACGGGTATGTAGTCTATTTTAGGTTTAAAAAGTGGGTCTGGGGTAATAAGGACATCAATTTCATAGCTAAGTAATGCCCCTAACGCGCCGAATTGGAATGCTTGCTTCACATCGATATCAATGTCTGTCCACTGCTCAAGATAAGGCTCTATGACTCTGAGTAACCATTGATAACAAGGATGGCATTCCATGCCGATGCGAAGAGAGCCCATTTCACCTTTTGCTATTTGCTGCAATAATAGTTCGGTATGTAAAAACTGTGGCAATATTCTGTTAGCAAGTGATTGAATACGCTCTCCTGCAGCGGTAAGGCGCAAATTTCGTCCATCTTTTTTCCATATCGGTGTCGTAATTTGGCCTTCCAGCTTTTTAATACTATGGCTTAATGCGGATTGGGATAAATGCAATGAGTCCGCTGCTTTAGTAAGTGTTCCGTGCTCTTTTATAGCGGTGAGTATTTCTAGATGCATCCTTTCTAACATCAGCTAGCTCCGGTCTTTAATTTTAATGATGAATTCTATTCATTGAATAATGAAATTATATCATTTTTATTCATCGAATAAGTGTCAGTACAATACCTTTTAGATATCTATAGCGCTAAAAAGCTATTAACATTAGCGGATTATAAAACAGTGATGCAGGCTGGTATTTAGCCAACGTTAAGCTGGCGCTAATGTAGCGTTAATTTTGCACTAGTATAGCTTTGGCTAGCAACCAATAAGTAAAGGATTGGTGTTGCTGTTTTTCATAGAAATCTAACTGCGCGGGCGACAATCGTTGCAGAATGAGCAACAACCCCTTGGTCGATTATTAAACAGAGAAGTAGTAGTTAATGTATATCATTGAGTTTATCGTAAATAATATTTCAACCGTTTTGGCACTGGTTGCCACAGGTGTATTCGCGGGTCTTTTAGCCGGCTTGCTAGGCGTAGGTGGCGGTATCGTCATTGTACCCGTGCTGTTTTTCTTGTTCCAGAAGTTTGGTGTATCAGCAGAATCGGCCATGTTAGTGGCGACAGCAACTTCACTGGCGACCATAGTGCCAACATCTATTAGTTCTATTCGTGCTCATCATCAAAAGGGCAATGTAGATTTTGAGCTATTAACACGGTGGGCGGTATTTATTCTTATGGGGGTGTTGGCAGGCAGCTGGTTAGTGACCCGTGTAGACGGCGCCTTACTTACCATGCTCTTTGGTGTGATAGCGACCTTGTCTGCGTTAAACATGTTGTTAAGAACGGGTAAATCTGCGCTATTTCAACACTTACCTAATAAAGCCGGACAAACAGTGATGGGCACCGGGATTGGTTTTTTCAGTGCGATGATCGGGATCGGGGGCGGCACTATTTCCGTGCCATTACTCACCTTATATAATTATCCTGCACACAAGGCTGTTGGCACCGCTGCTGCAATTGGGTTAATTATTTCGTTGCCGGGTGCGTTAACTATGTTAGTGCTGGGAAGCACACCAACCGATGCACCAGCGGGAACCTATGGCTTGGTCAACCTTATTGGTTTTATTTGTATTGTGCCGCTAACGGTATTATTTGCACCGGTAGGGGCGTCATTAGCGGCTAAATTAGATGCGGCAAAACTTAAAAAGATCTTCGCTTTGGTGTTACTTGTCACTGGTTTACGGATGTTGGTGCAAATTTTTCTTTAGGCTTAAGACTTTAGATTTATGATGTTGGTTGAATTTGGGTTACCGAGTAGAAGCAGCTAACCGGTAACCTTAAATAGCTAGGACTTATATTGTTTAATTAATTTTCCTAAGAGCTCTTGGCGGACGATTGCAGCACCTGCACTTAACGCTGCTAATTTACCTCTGGCAACTTCGCGAGATAAAGGAGCCATGCCGCAATTAGTTGCAGGATAGAGCTTGTCAGCATCGACAAATTCAAGCGCTTTTCTTAAGGTGTTGGCTACTTCTTCAGGGGTCTCAATGGTATCTGTTGCGACATCAATAGCCCCTACCATCACTTTTTTACCGCGAACAAGCTCAAGTAGCTCAATAGGTACACGTGAGTTGTGACATTCTAGTGAAATAATATTGATAGCCGACTGCTGTAGTTTAGGCAATATTTGTTCATATTGACGCCACTGCGATCCTAAGGTTTTTTTCCAATCGGTATTGGCTTTGATGCCATAACCATAACAAATATGTACCGCCGTTTCACAGTTAAGCCCTTCAATGGCTCTTTCTAAACACGCAATGCCCCAATCATTTACCTCATCAAAAAAAACATTAAATGCTGGTTCATCAAATTGAATAATATCTACCCCCGCGGCTTCTAATTCTTTAGCTTCTTGATTGAGGATTTTGGCAAATTCCCACGCGAGTTTTTCACGGCTTTTATAATGATCATCATAGAGGGTATCTATCATGGTCATTGGGCCGGGTAACGCCCATTTTATCGGCTGCTTGGTTTGCTGGCGTAAAAAGGTAGCCGCTTCCACAAACACGGGTTTTTCACGACTAACAGGGCCGATAACTGTTGGTACACTTGCCTCGTAACGATCTCTAATTTTAACGGTTTTACGCTGCTCAAAATCGACGCCGTTTAAGTGCTCGATAAGCGTAGTTACAAAATGTTGGCGGGTTTGTTCGCCATCACTAACAATATCAATACCTGCTTGTTGCTGCTCTTGTAGTGCAATGCGTAGCGCATCGTGTTTACCGTCAGTTAATTCTTCACCTTGTAATTTCCACGGTGACCACAGCGTTTCGGGTTGTGCAAGCCATGAAGGCTTAGGCAAACTGCCGGCCGTTGATGTGGGTAACAGTATTTTAAGCGTATTGGCTTTATGCGTGTGTTCTTTCAATAAATGGGTATTCATAATAAAGGCTACTTATGCGTTGATGAATTATTAGGCGTAATTAGCAGACCACTGCTCAAGCACCGTTTGGTATGGTTTAATGAAATGTTCTTGGGCAAATTTTCCTTGTGCAATCGCCAATTTACTGCGTTCTTCTCGGTCATAAACTATTTGCGTTAATGAATGATCTGCATTTTTCAAATTGGGTTGATAACATTTTCCTGCTGCGGCATTGGAGTTGTAAATCTCAGGTCGGTATATTTTTTGAAAGGTTTGCATGGTGCTGATAGTACCAATGAGCTCAAGGTTGGTGTAATCACAAAGTAAATCGCCAAAAAAATAAAAAGCTAACGGCGCGACACTGTTTGGTGGCATAAAGTAGCGAACCTGCAAGCCCATTTTTTTGAAATACTGCTCAGTTAACGATGATTCATTGGGCAGGTATTCAATCCCTAATACCGGGTGTTGATTTTCGGTACGGTGATAGGTTTTGTTATCAGATACACTCAAGCATATTACTGGCGTTTTATTGAAGTTCTGTTGATACGTAGTTGAGTTCACAAAAGATTTAAAGAGTTTCCCATGTAAGTCACCAAAATTATCAGGAATACTAAAGGTTGCTTGATCCTTATTATGACCCAGCAACAACACGCTAAAATCATAATCTCGCACATAAGAGGAAAAATTATTGCCTACTATGCCTTCGATGCGTTTGTTGGTTTTGTGATCAACAATATTGGTTTTTAATATTTCAATTGAAGGGAAGGATTGACCACTGGCCTCAACCCCGATATCAACAGAAACGATTTCAAGTTCGACAGCATAACGATCGCCATTAGGGTTATCCCAGTGAGCCATGGCATTAAAGCTATTGTTAATCATCTTTAGGGTATTACGTAAGTTCTCTTGGCGACTATTTCCTCTCGCCAAATTAGCAAAATTGGTTGTGGCGCGGGTATTGTCTGATGGGTGGTAGTTTTCATCGAAACAAATTTTTTTAATAGTAAAGGTGAAGTCTTTATTCATGGTGATTTGCAATCCTATTGTCTGATATAAAAGCTAAATGTATGATTTACTCTTACTGGGCTTGTCAATTTCTCTGATAGTGCTTATCAGGTATTACCGCGCTTTTGATTGGTTACTAATGGCCAATTAAGCATTCACGGTAATCTTGCCGAGCGTTAAGAACATTGTTCTTGAGAACACTCTCTTAAGAACATAGTGCAATTTATACTTGGTTCATTACATGAATAAAATTGATATTATTTCATTAAACCATGAATTGTTTTCATGTATTGCTTGATTTGAGTGGTAAATGGTTAGGTTTGAGTGCTGTTTGGGTATGAGGCTCTGGGGTATTTCAAGGAGCTACTCTAGGGGAGTATTGCCATAATTTATGAGGATCCGCACAAGTGTAGATCCTCATAAATTATCCGTACAATTGATTGTCAGTCAAGTTATGAGCATGGTTTAGTTAATTTTTTATACAGCGCACAGAAAACATATAGTCTTTGTTGAGTGTTGCACGACGTATTTCACCCTTATGAGTATTCCACCAAGAATAAGCCAGTGTTCTCGCAAAAGCCTCTTGCTTTGTAGTATTAAAACTTGTCCAAAACTCTGTGTACATTCCCTGTGTTATATACCAATTATTTATCTTTACGCCGGCAGGGGTAGCAAAAAATTTGTATTGATTTACTTTTGATTGATCGAATTTTTTAAAGAGTGTATTAGGCTGAGCGGCTTTCAGGGTGATAGCTATATCCTTATCACCTCGCCACCCTTGCTGGTCTAGCGCTTTTTCAGGAATACCTATGGTTCTTTCTAACGCTTTCCAGTCATCATCTGACGCCACTCTCCAACCAGCAGGGCAAATATTTTGCTGGTCAGCAACGTCATGCCAGCTATATAACCTACCGTGTGTTGAAAGGTTCTGTTCGTCATCTTGCGGAATAAACGCTGTGCTTATTGGTGAGCCATCTTGAAACTTTGTGCTTCTCAGGTTTTCAGCAAGCCATTCTTGGTTGCCAATTTTAACGGTACGATAGCTGTTTCCTTCCATATCTTGAACCGTACTTTCTACAATATTTAGCGCTTCGTTCACATTATTAGCAGTTGCAGTCGTGATAGTTAACATAAAGATTCCTATAGATAAAAATAGCCTACGCTTTACTTTTTTCGCTGAACTACCATGACCACTGTAGGGACGTTTCCTGCTCAGACAATGCCCACAGCTTTGTTAACACCGCTTTATCTAAAACGAATGATTCAAGCGTAGATTCACCAACCGGGCCACCAAAATTCATCATTCCCGTGGGGCCATAGTAAGCTTGCTCTTTCAGGTTATCCTCAGTAGCACACATAACCTCTGGATAAGCGCCTTTTTCCGCGGTTTGAGCGAGACCTATTTTCACCATAAACGACCAGCTCATTCTTGTTACTAAACTGGCACTTTCTCGAATAAGTGAGGTGTTAGACGCTCCTGGGTGGCAAACATAAACGTTAACATTTTTATTTGCCGCCTTAATTTTGTTTTGTAATTCGTAGGCGAACATCATCTGTGCTAACTTGCTCTGGCTATAAACTTTATTGGGATGGTAGTTTTTATCCCAGTTCATATCGTCAAACTGCATGGTTCGGATACCCATTTTATGACCTTCGCTAGACACAACCACAATACGCCCTGTTGATGCTTCTATTCTATCAAACAGTAGGCCACACAGCAGAAAATGACCATAATGATTTACACCTAACTGGCTTTCAAAACCGTCTACAGTGAATGTTTGCTTAGCAATTTGTGCGATAGCGCCGTTACATATCAAGGCATCAATTTTCGGTACCTTTGCCAGTACTTCAGCGGCCGCTTTACGCACCGAGGCGAGTTCTGCTAAATCCATTTGCACGAAACTGACCGCTGAGTTTTTACCGAACTCTTGTTTCAACTCAGCGATAGCAGCGTTAGATTTATTTGGGTTACGATTGAGCATAACCACTTTCGCCCCTTTGGCGAGCAATATCCGAGCAGCCTGAAATCCGGCACCGGTGTTGGCACCAGTAATAACGTAGGTTTTACCGCTAAGAGATCCAAGATGTTCTGGTGTCCAGCCCTTAGGGCCAAATTGATTGTTGATAGTCATTGTTTGCGTTCCTGATTCAGCGTGTTCAATTCATTCGTTGTGAGAAGAAGTTATTTATTACCTACAACGCGCAGTCGCTTTTCAATAAATATCTTCTTAATATGTGCACTATAATATTCATGGTGTGGGATAACTAGGCTATATACTCTTTAAAATATGCCTATTTGTATCATTTTATTGAGTTACGTAGTATACAGTGCTACGTTAGCACTGGGTTTTATTCACGCATGGTCTCTGTATGAGCAAACAACAAATTAAACAACTTATTGAAGGTCGACTTAGCCAAGACGGCATGATTGAAACGGGCATAACGGGCGTTCAATTATTCAGGGTTACTGAATCAATTCGTTGTGCACCTGTGGTTTATGAACCCTCGGTAACAGCTATTGTCTGTGGTAGCAAAGAAGCGATATGGAACGGAAAAAAACATATATACGATAGTAGCCAACTTATATGTTGCAACATGTCGATGCCCTTAGAGGCAGGCGCTCCTGATGCATCACCTGAAAACCCTCTGCTGGGGGTGTACATATCTTTGGATACAAGAACAATGACCGAATTGGCCATTGAGATGGAAAGCATAACCCGAATCACTCGAAAGCCTAAAGGAGAACACTTCCCTCAGGGAGTTTCACTTGCGCACTGGGACGATGGGTTCACTGATGCACTCTTACGGTTACTACAATTGGGTGATAGCCCAGCGGATACTGAGATCCTTGGTAACAGCCGACTTCGTGAGCTTTATTACGCGGTATTAAAAGGCGAAGCCGGAGAAGCCACTAAGCGTGCCTTTGGTGTGGGTAATGAAATTGCGCGTTCAATTGAATACTTATCTGCCCATTTGAACGATACCGTGACTATTGAGCATATGGCTGATCAGGTGGGCATGAGCCGAGCGGTGTTTCACCGTAAATTTAAGCAAGCTACTACCATGTCGCCCATTCAGTTTGTGAAGTCGATGAAGTTAAATAGTGCCGCGATGAACATTGCTAAAGGTATGAATGTAAGCGTGGCTGCGATGGAAGTGGGTTACGTGAGTTCTTCTCAATTCAGCAGAGAGTTTAAACGTATGTACGGGCAATCGCCTAAACAGTGGAGTAACGCACAGCAAAACCTGAGGGTGCAGTAGCGTAGTAAACCGCTCCGTTAGCCAACCACTCCGTTAGCCAACCACCGCAATGGGTTACTGTTAACCATAGAGGCGCGGTAATATAGTAAGAAACGAAATTTTTTCGTGGTACCTTAGTTAATAATACAGATAGTATTGAGAAGGTTTTTCATGTTATACGGAAAAAGAGATATAAAGTCAGAGTATTTTAATAATGAATAATAAACAACTATCAAAGCTACTTACGCAACAGCAAAAAATACTGTCTAAAATAGCATTAGGTCATCCTTTAAGTGAAATTGGTAAGGAAATTTGTCTAGCAATTGAAGACATCTTAGAGGATAAAACGGCTAAATGCTCAATTTTATCTCTTACTGACAAGCAACTTTTTCACTGTGCTGCTCCCAGCCTTCCCCAGAAGTATTGTGAAATAATTAATGGGGTAGTAATCGGGCCTAACGTGGGTTCATGTGGCACGGCGGCATATGAAAAATCTAGAGTGATTGTAGACAATATCAATACATCCCCTCTTTGGTCAGGCTTCAAAGAAGTGGCTAAAACATTTGGGCTAGAATCATGTTGGTCAACACCGATTATATCAACAAAGTCGAAGGTTTTAGGAACATTTGCGGTATACCATGCACACCCTAAAGCTCCCTCAGTGCAGGATTTAGAGTTAATTGATTATTTTGTCAGTTTTTCCAGCATAGCATTAGAAAAGAATGTTAATGCAGAGCAGTTAAGTCAGGCAATAAATAACTTAAAGCACAGTAATGGTAAGTTTAAGGCATTTACCGAAGTTATGCCTGATCTTGTACTTATCTTAAACGAACATGGAGAATATGTTGATGTGTATGGCTCTTCTGAAGGCTTACTATACTCTGCAATGATGGAAATAAAGGGGGAAAATGTAAATAACATTCTTCCAGCTAAAGATGCTAAGCCGATAATGGCGGTGTTAGAAAAAACGTTAGCGACCAATGAAATTCAAGTTTTTGAATATGAACTTGATGTACAAATAGGTCATAGAGTTTTTGAGGGGCGTACAGCGCCTGTGGAAAACTACCAATCCAAAGATAACTCCTCAAGGCATGTATTATGGGTAGCAAGGGATATTACTCAGAGAAAATTAGCTGAAAAAGAAATTGAGAAACTAGCCTACTATGACCCATTAACAAAACTCCCTAATAGGAGAATGCTTAACGAACGTCTTGCTATTGCAGTTGAAAAAATAAAACGTTCTGGTGAAACGGGGGCTTTATTATTTTTAGATATTGATAACTTCAAACGTTTAAATGATTCTCTTGGGCATGTCTCTGGCGATAAATTACTTGTTGAAGTAGCAAGAAGATTAGGAGCTATAATAAGAAAGTCTGATACTTTGGCTCGATTAGGGGGAGATGAGTTCGTTGTTCTATTGGAATATATTGGGGATGATAATGAACAAGCCAATGTTGAATCATCAGTTGTTGCCCAAAAGATTCATGAAATATTCGATGAAGAGTTTAAAGTTGACTCATTAAGCTTTCAAATGAGTTGTAGCATTGGCATTTGTTTAATAGAAGGGTTTGATATTAGCTCGGATAATATAATGCAGTTTGCTGATACTGCAATGTACCGTTCAAAAGCTAAAGGAGGCAATAGCTACAGCTTTTATGACCCTGAATTACAAACATTGTTGGATAAGAAAATAGAGCTGGAGACAGAAATTCTTAAATCGATAGAAAATGAAGAATTTTGTGCTTATTTTCAACCTCAAGTTAACATTGAGGGAAAAGTTATCGGGGCAGAGGCACTTATACGCTGGATTCACCCGGTTAAGGGGATTATTTCTCCTTGTGAATTCATTCCAATTGCAGAGCAGTTTGGTTTAATACAGCGCCTTCAAAATATAGTATTAAGAGACATATGTACATTACTTAATAATTTAAGCGCTGACCTTATTCATGAAGACTTCAAAGTATCAATCAATATCAGTCCATCACAGTTTAAATCTTCATCATTAAAGACTGAATTATTCAATATTATTCACGATTATAAAATCCATCCTTCGCGAATTACACTAGAGATAACAGAAAGTATGTTGGCTCATAATGTTGAGCACACAGTACAACAAATGCAAGAATTAAAGTCTGAAGGATTCACCTTTTCTATTGATGATTTTGGAACAGGATATTCATGCTTAACCTATTTACATGCGTACCCTGTAAAGGAATTAAAAATAGATAAAAGTTTTATTAATAGAATATCTGATGAAGAGTCAGGTCTTAATATTGTTAAAACTATTATTAATTTAGCACGCAATCTAAAAATAAAAGTGATTGCCGAAGGCGTAGAAACCAAAGAGCAGTTTGAGATATTAAAGCGTTGTAATATAGATTCGATTCAAGGATACTTTTTCGCGAAACCAATGCCTATGGATAAGTATTTACAGTTGGATAAGGACGTTTTTTGCCATAAGTATAAGTAAGACATTGTAGTAGTCATCGTTGAATTGTGGGTATCTATAAATCTATTGGTGTTGGTGGTAAGTATATCTACGACGTAGTTTTAGATTAACCAACCTCGCTGTATCATAATAAATATATATCCATTTATTAATTAACCAGTTTTTATAGAAATTATATGAACTTAATGTTTAAATAATGGGTGTTACATAGTAATTAATTTTTGTAGATAAGGATGGTCGCTCTTGAGCGCAAATGAAACACATGGAAAAGGTGGCAGTGCTGTTTGTCTCTCAAAAGAGTCTCTTAGCTATGCGTATATTTCTGCATTATTAGCAAAACTCAGTTTAAATCATAATAGCCCTATCATTGATGACCAAAGCATTGATGTAACTGTTTATGGAAGAAAGTTTTCCGGTGTCTGGCGAGAACCTCAACTACAACTACAGTTAAAATGCACAAATAAAAGCGGTTGTATAGATAAGAAAACAGATGAAATCATAATTGATTTAAGCAAAAAAAATTATGATGATCTTAGGACGTTTTCACCCATACCAAAGGTTTTAGTTGTACATCATGCCCCATCATCACAAGAAGAGTGGATTAAGGAAAATACAAACAGTATAGAATTAATGAATATGTCATATTGGTATATTTTAGGTGGTTTATCCGATAGTGATGGTGGAAAACGGATTCGAATTCCATTAAGTCAAAAGCTTGATAGTGATCGATTGATAGAAATGCTTAAGGAAGCTAGCAACTTAATACCTTTGACAAATTTGGTTCTTAGTAATGTCGAATAAAAAGCTAAAAGATAAGGTACTCAAACACCTCAAAATCATGGGTTGGAAAAATATTACCCCTGAATCAGCACCTATTGAGTTATGGAACCATGGCGAAAATCAAATCGTTCTGCCTGTCGATAGTTTGATTCAGCATTCTCAATCTATCGCTTTATTAGAAGCGGCAATTAGTAGTATTTTTGAAATTGATAAGGTTAATTTAAATCTAGAGTTCGAAGTAGATAGAGTTTCAGTTCAAGCCTCTGGGCAGAATATTGGCTACGGTAGAATTATTTATCAAGAAGGTTTAAAAGCTTTATCAGGACTTTATGAAATAATTAAAAATAACGCTAGTAGCAATATTAATATAAAAGGTAAAACTAAATACGTAAACGAATATATGTCCGAAGTGCATATGATGGCTCCTGATAGTGGCTCAATGATTTATAAGGCTGAACTAGGGTTATATGAACCTCAAGAGGATAACGACAACGAATCCTTTCAAGACTTAGGCTCATTGGGTAGAGTATTAAATTCAAGATGTGCCAAGTTGGTTCTTAAAGCAGCAAAAACATTTGAATCATCAAGAGAATTCAGCCCGGCTGAATTAATGCACGTTGGAATTGATATAAAATTTTGTGAAGCTTTTGTTAATCTTTTTTCTGCTAGTTCCGAAACTCTACGTTTTCAATTCGACTGGTCACCCAAAGAAATTGTCTCGGACGATGTACCGACTGAAGTTCTATTTAATATTGCACATAAAGAAGCAGCCCAAAAATACGTGAAGGCTTTCAAAAAGACTGAATCATTAAGCCTGGTAGAGCAACCTGCTATTATAGAAAAATATAGTTGGCCACAAGATGCAACCAAAGGGAAAGTTTCATTTAAAACAAGTTTAGATAATATCGACTATTCTATGACTTATGAAACAGATGAGATATTGTATTTGCGCTTAAAGCAGGAAAAAGTAAAAAAAGAAGTAGCTTTGTCAGGCAAGTTTCTTAGAACCAAAAATAAAAAATCCAAGCTTGAGATTTTAAGCTTAGTGAGTATAAAAATTGGACCTCAAGATACATTAGATATCGATGAACCAGACATAGATAATTAAGGCTACCTTCCCTCTATTCGAATACTTGGCTTTTATGTAACACTAGAAAAAAGCATCTAGTCAGCTGTTTATATTATTACTGGATATCGTATGGGGGGGAAACTGAGTTCTAGGAATAGCCTCAAACAATTTGTATGGTCACAAATTCTCATTTATTGACACCATTCTCATTTTTATGACACCTCCACATGACTAAGAAGCTGAAATATTAAGCAAACAAAACAAAAATAGAGTTTTTATACTACTTTTACTTTACATAACTAGAGTTGTTACTCTATAATTGTTTTGTTCCTAAGCGAACGCTTATTGTAATAATTTTTTCTAGCTTTCCCCATAGCTAATCTATGCCGATGAACCTTTTTCTCATCGGCTTTTTTATGCCTTTTTTTTGACCCGATGTTTCCTGAAAATATAGTTTTATACCGGTAGGGGTACTTGAAAATCAGCCATAAAAAAAGCACCTTACGGTGCTTGTTTTGCTCAGCGATTATTACCAGCTGATTACTTACTCTGCGCTATTACCTTACGTGTTATCTTCATCACTATCTTCTGTCGCGATGTCTTGATCAAGCTCTTCATATTCAGCGGTGAACCAATCACAAATAACGGTGTTTGCTTGCTCTGAGCCGGTGCGTTTTAAGGATGAAAAGGCTTGTACTTTAATATTACCTTGAAGTTCTGAAAGTGATTTTTTTACTTTCAATACTTCAGTACTACGCTTGCCTTGCGATAATTTGTCGCATTTGGTCAGCAGTGCTAACACCGGTAATTCGCTGTCTACAGCCCATTCAATTAAGTCCATATCTAAATCTTTTAATGGATGCCTGATATCCATCAGTACTACTAAGCCTTTTAAGCTTTGGCGTTTTTCTAGGTATTCGCCTAAGGCTTTTTGCCATTTCTTTTTCATTTCTAAGGGCACTTTGGCAAAGCCATAACCGGGTAAATCAATTAACCGTTTATTTTCGCCAATTTCAAAAACATTAATTAGCTGCGTACGACCAGGAGTTTTACTGATACGCGCTAAGCCTCGTTGATTGGTAAGGGTGTTAAGAGCACTTGATTTACCGGCATTAGAACGGCCAGCGAAAGCAACTTCAATACCGGTATCAGCAGGAAGTTTGCGTATATCTGGTGCGCTGATGGTAAAGGTAGCTTTACTTAAATGTACTTTTGAAGAAGACAAGGACTTAACTCAATTGAAAATAAAAAAGCATTATAGCGTTTTTTATCAGTTATTTTTATGTAAATATAAATAAATAAGTGAAAAGCAGTGTTTTTTTCGCTGAATATTAGTTATCGACTATTACACATTGGAAAGATTAGTGTAAAATGCCGACAACTAATTATTGAATTTAATTTATTTTTCGACAAGCAGAGAGCAACTCAATGAAAAAAATTATCCTTTCACTACTGTTAACCGTAGGCGCTATAACCACAGCGAGTGCAGTTGAAGGCGATGCCCAAGCGGGTAAAGCTAAAGCCGCTATGTGTGGAGCTTGTCATGGTGCTACTGGTGTTAACCCTAATCCAACCTATCCTGACTTGGCTGGACAACATGCTGGGTATATCGCTAAACAGTTAGCTGATTTTAAAGCTGGTACGCGTACTGATATGATGATGGCGCCAATGGCTGCTAATTTATCAGAGCAAGATATGGCCGATTTAGGTGCTTTCTTTGCTAGCCAAAAACGTGCTAGTGAGCGTGAAGCAGCGCCTGCTGACAGTGCAGCAGCAGCGACGCCAGCAGCGGGTGACGTAACCTTAGTAACCTCTACTCCGGCAAAGTCGTTATATGCGGGTGATGTTAAAGCGGGTCAAGAAAAATCAGCAATGTGTGTTGCTTGTCACGGTAGTGATGGTAATAGTGTTGTTGCTATTTACCCTAAACTAGCTGGACAAAGCGCTAACTACCTTATTAAACAATTAGTTGATTTTAAATCAGGTGATCGTAACGACCCGGTTATGGCGGGCATGGTTGCGGCATTGTCTAAGAAAGACATGCAAGATTTAGCGGCGTTCTTTGCGGTACAAACGCAAACTACCGGTAACGGTGAGGTAAATGAAGTTGGCCAGAAGTTATACTTTGGTGGCGATGCTAAAAAGGGTATTACCGCATGTGTTGCTTGTCATGGTGTAAATGGTAAAGGTATGACTCATGCTGGTTTCCCTGCGCTTGCGGGTCAAAATGCTGATTACCTTACTAAGCAGCTGAAAAGCTTCCGTGAAGGTTCACGTAGTAATGATCGTAACAGCATGATGCAAAACATTGCCATTAAATTGTCTGATAGCGATGTTGAAGCATTAGTTGATTATATGTCGTCACTAAAATAGCTGACACGCTATAAGATAAAGAATTTAGTGACTAAAAAGCAGCGTATATCGCTGCTTTTTTTGTTTATATAATGCTATAACAGTAACCTCGTAGTAATTGCTAATAACGCCTACATTTTTAATGTTAAGTGAACGTATTGTGGCTGAGAATAACCAAATAATTGTCTGTGCTCAATGTGATGCTTTGTATGATCGCCCTGAATTAAAACAAGGGCAAAATGCCAAGTGTGGCTGTTGTGGCAGTATTCTGGTTGAACGCAAGGTTGATTGGGTCAATCGTAGTTTTTATTGGTCGCTTACTGGCTTGATCATGCTTTTCCCTGCGACAATTTTACCGATAATGGGCGTTACTTTAGCAGGTCAATACGACGATGCCTCTTTAGTTGAGTGTGTACTGGGTTTGATCGATCGTGGCTTTTTTATGATTGCTATTTTATTGTTTCTGTTCGCATTAGCCGTACCAACCGTACGCTTAGTGGGGGTTTTCTATATCGCCTATAGTTTTAAGTTTAAGCGAGTAAAATCGTCATTATTAGTTTTTTTTCGTGCTTTTCATCATTTAGATAATTGGGCGATGCTTAATGTGTTTATGTTAGGTATTGTGGTGGCAGGCTATAAATTAATTGATGATACCGAGCTGTCGATTAATGCTGGCTTAATCGCTTATATATTCTGGATGATTAGTGCGACCTTAGCGATACAAAACTTAGATCAAGATGAAATTTGGCAAGCATTAGAGCAACGGTTTGGTGAGCGATGAAAACGGCTAAGCAGCAAGGTTATAGCCTGTGTCCTAAGTGCCATAAAGTAAACCATACTACTGCTGAACCTATACGCTGTGTTCGTTGCCATGGTTTATTTTATCAGCGTAACCGTAACAGTTTACAGTATACACTGGCGTGGAATATTGCTGCATTACTCGCGTTTATTCCTGCAAATTATTATCCTATTATGATTATCTATTCGTTAGGGATTCCGGATGAGTCAACCATACTTTCAGGTATCGGTAAATTCATCGAGGAGGGCTTATACCCTATTGCCGTTATCATTTTTACCGCCAGTATCGTGGTGCCGCTAATAAAAATAATCGGTTTGTTTGTCTTGGCGCATAAAGCTTATACCGGTAAACGTTTGAAGCCTGATAAACACAGTAAAATTTATCGGGTATTAGAGTTTTTAGGCCCATGGTCAATGCTCGATGTTTTTGTGGTTGCCTTGTTAGTAGCCGTTGTTGAGCTGGGTTTTGTTACATCGGTTGCCGCCGGTCCCGCAATTAATTACTTTGCCATGACGGTAATTTTTACCATGATCGCCGCTCATAATTTTGATTCCCGTTTGCTGTGGGATAAGTTTAAGGAAAGAAATGACTGAACAATCTATGTACAGTAATAAGGACAAAAAATCGTCACAACCCCGTGCAGAAGTGGTACCACGCCAAGGGATTTCTATTGTGTGGTTTGTGCCATTTATCGCATTGGTTTTTGGCTTGTGGCTGACCGTAAAAATTATGTCGGAGCAGGGCGTTTTTATTACCATTGAATTTGAAAATGGCGCGGGTATCGTCCCTAAAAAAACCGAAGTTCGCTATAAGGGGCTAGTGACTGGCATGGTACAAAGTGTTGAGCCTTCTGAAGATTTGCAACACGTTATCGCTGAGGTTGAAATATCAAAAACATTTGCAGACTATCTCACTGAAAACACTCGTTTTTGGTTGGTCAGTGCCGATATTTCATTGCAGGGGGTTTCGGGCTTAGATACCTTAATCTCGGGCAGTTATATCAATATTTTACCTGACAGTACTAAAGAGGGGGATAGCCAAGATCACTTTATTGCCCTTAATGAAGCGCCGCAGTTAGATATGTCGACTCCTGGGCTGCACTTGTCATTGAAAACTAGTGTCTTGGGCTCTATTAGTGAAAACTCTCCGATTACCTTTAAGCAGATCCCCATTGGTTATGTCACGGGTTATCAGTATGTTGAACAAGAGCAGGTAATTAATCTAAATATTTTTATAGAACAAGAATACGCACATTTAGTAAAAGAAAATTCACTGTTTTGGAATACCAGTGGTGTGCAAGTAACAGCCTCAATAACGGCGGGTATTAAGGTTAATACTGATTCAATCGCTTCAATGATTGGCGGCGGTATTGCGGTTGATACTTTAAGTTATCAAGAGAAGTTACCTCCGGCTAAAAATGGACAAGAATTTCCATTGCATGCCGATTTTCAATCAGCAGAAATGGGTCATGAAATTCAGCTAACCTTAGATTGGAATTCAGGTATTAATCATAATGCCGCTATTTTATATCAAGGGCTAACCATAGGTACCATTGAATCGTTTAGTAAAATTGACCCCAAAACCCGTAAAATTACCGCTAAAGCGAAAGTAAACCCAAGGGTGGTACCGTATTTAACCGAGCAATCACAGTTTTATATTGTTTCTCCGCATATAGATTTAACCGGTATTTCTAACGCCAAAACCTTACTCAGTGGTGCTTACATCAGTATTCGACCTTCTTTACAAGGTAAGCCAACCGATCAGTTTTCGGTATTTAGTACTAAGCCGCCCTATAAATATACTGAACCCGGTTTACATTTAATGTTAGAGAGTAACGACCGCCGTTCTTTACAAGTAGGTAGCCATATTTACTTCAAACAGCAGGCCATTGGCACTGTGCAAGCAGTGGAAACCATTGGCGTTGAGCAACACCTTATTCATGTGCATGTACAAAAAGACTATCAACACTATGTAAATAGCAGCAGTCACTTTTATAACAATTCAGGGCTGAAAATTAACGCTAATTTACAAGGCGTTACAATTGAAGCGCAGTCGTTACAAACCATGCTTACTGGGGGGATTTCATTTGTAAACGTTGATAGCGACAAGGAAAGTACACGTGTAGTTAATGGTGATAAATTCACGTTGTTTGCTAATCAAGCATTGGCGGAACAACGAACCAGTTTTACCCTGACGGTTAATAGCTCAGAGCCGATTAAAGAAAATACCCGTATTGTTTATCGAGGTGAGGAAATAGGGGCTATTCACCGTATTGAGGTACAAGCACAGCAAAGTAAATTGTATTTAGGTTTGTTACCCCAATACGAAACTATTTTACGTGACGGTACCCAATTTTGGCTGGCCAAGCCTAACTTAAGTTTATCGGGAGCAACCGACACCGATGCCTTATTTGGCGGCAGTTATATTACCTTTAGCTTAGACAGCAAGCGTAACCTTAAAAATAGCACTAGCCTAGGTAGTAGTGATCAAAACAGCAGTAATCAAAACGATAGCAATCAACGTCACAGCAAAAATACGGCATTTGAACTGTTATTAGCGCCACCGGCAAAGCATGCCAACGCTGCAGGGTTACAGCTCAGTTTACTCGCTGACAGCGCCTCAGTAGCAACTTCGGGTAGCAGTGTTAGCTATCGTGGTGTGATTGTAGGCCAAGTGGATAATGTCAGTTTAGATAAAGCCGCTGATAAAGTACGGGTAAATATCACTATCGATACTCAGCACCAATCGTTAATTCAAGCGGATACTCGTTTTTATAACGCCAGTGGTATTCTTCTTAAAGGTGGCTTAAGTGAGTTTGTTGTTAAAACCGAATCGATAGATGCAATACTTCGTGGCGGCATTAGCTTTTATAACCCCAGCCTTAATAGCTCGAATTTAGATAGCTCAGATTCAAATAGCAAGAGCGTTGATAACCAAAGCGTTACTAATGCTAATAAGGCCGATTTTACCAACAGCTTCGCGCCTAACGTTAAAGAGTTAGATAGCTTTACTCTGTACGATCATTTTGAGCAGGCGAAAAGTGCGGGTTTATCGGTGCGTATTCACTTTGATAACTTCACCGGTTTAAAGCTGAACAGTAAAGTAATTTATCAAGAGCAAACGGTAGGCACGGTAACACGCTTAATTTTTAACGAGCAGGTTGGTGCAACCGCGCTGGTATTACTGAATGATTTAGGCGCTAAATTTGCCCAGCAAGGTAGCCAATTTTGGTTAGTGGAGCCAGAAATAGGTTTAGTAGGCTCTAAAAATGTGAGTTCAATTCTCGCGGGAGCTTTTATTGGTGTATTACCCGCAGTACATAATACTGAGCAACAACGAGTGTTTGAAGCGTTAGCGCTACCGCCTACGGTAAAGCAGCTTGCTTATGGTTTAAATATTAAGTTGTCTAGCCAGCGCCTTGGCTCAGTACGGATCGGTAATCCGGTACTGTATCGTCAAGTAAAGGTTGGCGAGGTGATAGGTATCGACTTAGCTGACACCGCTGATCACGTTGATGTATTTATTAATATAGCTAAACGTTATGCACCGCTAGTGAATAACGGTAGTAAGTTTTGGAATACCAGCGGCATTAATATTGAAGCAGGGATTTTCTCTGGGATTAATATTGACTCAGAGTCGGTAGAAACCTTAATTGCTGGCGGCATTGCTTTTGCAACACCACCACAAAGTGAACTTGATGATTTGATGCCACAAGTAGACTTTATGCTACATCAAGAAGTAGATAGCGACTGGTTAGCGTGGCAGGCAGAAATTAGTATTGGGCAATAGTTTATATAGTCATTCACTCTAGTTTAGAGGTTATGTTAAGGCCAATTAATGATAGCTACCTTTAGATTTTTTAATTTCTACGTTGTGTAAACCATTGTAGGCAAGTAGAAATTCTAAATCTATTTTTGAAAACTTAGACTTTGGGCCTATGATTATTTCCTTTATTGCTATCGTTTCATTATTTGTGAAATATAGATTTACGTAAGGTATAAGGCCATATTGAGAGTTACGGTAATTAACTTTTGTATCGTCAATGACCTCTTGAGGTCTTTTAATTGTTTCAATTATTGCGTGAGTATTTAAGGGGCGAACGATCCTTATTTCTTGCTCTTCTTCATAAAAATCACTTTTATAAAATGTTGCGAGTTCAGAGAGTTTATTTGCTAGGTTTAAATCAGTGGTATTGAATCCTTTCATAGCAAAGCTACTTTTATTATATGGGTGATTAACAATTAACTCTCTTGCTATTTCCCGTATAGAGTTTTCATTATAATTAACGGCTTCTGCTTTAGTATATTGATTAATAGAAAGAATATCTTTCTCGCAAAAACCTACCGCTATTCCTCCACCGTCACTGCTATAAGCCCGCCATTGACTCAAAACGTCAGGCTGTTTTGAAAATGAAGTACTTAGAATCATATTGGAATTCATTGTATTTCGGTATTTTAGCCAATTAACATGTTCAGGAAAAATATCCGAAAAAACACTTTCTAATTGCGTAAATCCTAAGCTGTACTCTAAAGGATCATTCATTTTAGTAATGTCTGACATCCAAAGCGCTTTAGATTGAATAATCGGAATAACTGAATCGATTGCACAATAGTGATAAATCATTAAATTATCTTCCATAATAAATATTTAACGATATTAACACGATATATTATTGCTTTCGATAGTAAGGCGCAGCTGACTAATATCTATCAAATTACTCGATCAAACTGACCAAAGACTTTACTGCTTGCTCTGGGTCTGACGCTTCGGTAATGGCAGTTACTACGGCAATACTATCAACGCCGGTGGCAATGACTTGCGGTGCTCGCGCTATGTTAATGCCGCCAATGGCAACCACAGGTATTTTAGCTTGTGCGCTACCGCCCTGATTAAGGGTTAAAATTTGCGTTAAGTTTTCCAACCCTTGAATTTGCCCGGTCATGTCTTTGGTTTTGGTCGGGAAAATAGCGCCAATGGCTAAATAAGACGGTTGTAATTGTTGTGCCAGTAAAAATTCATAACAGCCATGAGTGCTAATACCTAATCGTAAGCCTGCTTGGCGAATTTGCTGTAAATCGGCAGCGGCAAGATCTTCTTGACCAATATGCACGCCATACGCGCCATGCTCTATGGCTAACTGCCAGTAATCATTAATAAATAGCCGTGTTTGATACTTGCTAGCTAAC
>Ga0209395_1003133_pt1 | contig 20851 bp, 20 predicted proteins | sample GOMGulsemesocosm_3_FD_184635 | JGI IMG/M metagenome (GOLD analysis project Ga0209395, IMG submission 184635) | Methane-oxidizing microbial communities from mesocosms in the Gulf of Mexico - GOM9D Gulf of Mexico (SPAdes) (version 2) | ecosystem: Environmental > Aquatic > Marine > Cold seeps... | reverse complement strand
AATATACGTTTCAAAATATCTCCAACGACACAAATTGCAACAATGACAACGATCATAGTAAAAACGTTCATAACGATTCCTTAAGTAGTTTATTTATTTTATATAATAACTAACAATATTTATGCCAGAAAATAATATCCTTATAAAACAGTGCTTTGATTTGTTGGTGGCATTTTATGTCACTATTTTAACTAAATGTTGGTGATTGTGACTAGGGTAATTAGTCATTTTTATACAGACTAACGCTCGATAAAGAGTGCTTGAAACTTCCCTTCGTCTCCTTGGTAGAATAAGACAGATAGAGCAATGTATTGTTTGGTTGATCGTATATTCGGCGTACTTTTAAGGATTTAAATAATATACTTAAGGATTCCTTAAATACTACTTCACCACTTTTGCTGTGATCTATCTTGGATAATTGCTCCGCTGTGATTTTTCCGGTTTGACGACATGCAATGCTAGCATTTGAAGGGTCTGACAGGTCAAAATTTGCTTCAACATGGCTGATATGACAAGTCACACCAGGAATTTTAGGATCGTGTTTAGCATCGATAAATATATCAGATGTGGTGAATAGACCTAAACTCACTTTGCCAACATCATCTCCACAACTCATTAAGGTGAGTGCAGATAATGTAATTAAACTCATTTTTACTATTGAATGCATATTAATTCGCTTGGTTATTTTTGTAATTGATTTGGTAATTATAGTTTATGTTGTTGTTGATAAACCACCCTTGCTTGTGTTTATTTCCCCCCCTTTTTATAACTGCAAAGTTATATGAACACTTGATATTGAATCATTAATCGCCTTTTTAGCTATATACGTTGTTATCACACGGTTAATATTGTATTTTCCTGTTGACGTAACCGTCAATTTGAACTAATTTAAACGCTTGTTTTATTTCGCCAAAAAAATTTGGCTCTTTTAGCAGGTAAAGGATAACTTTATGAAAATTCTTGTGCCGATTAAGCGCGTCGTTGATCACAACGTAAAAGTACGTGTTAAGTCTGATAATACTGATGTTGATTTAAGTAATTTAAAAATGTCAATCAACCCGTTTTGTGAAATTGCTGTAGAAGAAGCAGTTCGATTAAAAGAAGCGGGCGTAGCGACCGAAGTTATCGCTGTATCAATTGGTGAGAAAGCTTGCCAAGAACAAATTAGAACGGCGTTGGCACTTGGTGCTGACCGTGGTATTCAGATCGAAACTGATGCAAAACCTCAACCACTTGCTATTGCGAAATTGCTAGCAAAAATCGTTGAAGACGAACAACCTCAAATTGTGTTATTGGGTAAACAAACGATTGATGGTGACAACAACCAAACAGGTCAAATGCTTGCGGCTTTAACAAATATGCCTCAAGGTACATTCGCGTCAAAAGTTACCGTTGATGGTGACAAAGTTCAAGTGACACGTGAAGTTGATGGTGGTTTAGTCACTGTTGAGTTATCACTACCTGCTGTAATCACAACTGATTTACGCTTAAATGAACCACGTTATGCTTCTCTACCAAATATTATGAAAGCAAAGCGTAAACCTATTGTTGTAAAAACGCCTGAAGATTTAGGTGTTGATGTGACAGGTTCTCTAGAAGTATTAAAAGTTGAAGCGCCTGCTACGCGAAGTGCTGGTGTGATGGTTGAGTCTGTTGACGAACTTATCGAAAAATTACGTACCCAAGCGAAGGTGATCTAATGACTATTTTAGTAATCGCAGAACATAATAATGCATCATTAAAATCAGATACGCATAAAGTGGTTGCAGCGGCAACGGCTATTGGTGGTGATATAGAAATCTTAGTTGCAGGGGCTAATTGTAGCGTTGCGGCTCAAGAAGCTTCAAAACTTGCCGGTGTTTCTAAAGTGCTAGTTGCGGATAATGCTTGTTATGAACATCAACTAGCTGAAAATTTGGGTTTACTTGTTGCCGATCTTGGTAAAGGTTATAGCCATATTTTAGCGGCAGCATCGACAACAGGTAAAAACTTTTTACCGCGTAGCGCGGCATTATTAAATGTTGCTCAGATTTCGGATATTATTCGAGTTGACTCTGCTGATACGTTCGCTCGTCCATTCTACGCAGGTAACGCCATTGCGACAGTTAAGTCTAATGACGCGATCAAAGTAATTACTGTACGTACATCGGCATTTGATAATGTAGAAGAAACAGGCAGTGCTACTGTCGAGTCTATTGATAATGTTCAAGACGCTGGTCTGTCTAGTTATGTTAGTAGTGAACTGACTGTTTCTGAGCGCCCTGAGCTTGGCAGCGCAAGCATTATCATATCTGGTGGCCGCGGCATGCAAAATGGTGATAACTTCAAAATGCTTGAAGAAGTTGCTGATAAGTTAGGCGCTGGCGTTGGTGCTTCACGTGCCGCTGTTGATGCTGGCTTTGTACCAAATGATATGCAAGTGGGTCAAACAGGTAAGATTGTTGCCCCTGAATTGTATATAGCTGTAGGTATTTCTGGTGCTATTCAGCATTTAGCAGGCATGAAAGATTCAAAAGTAATTGTAGCGATTAATAAAGATCCGGAAGCGCCTATTTTTCAAGTGGCCGATTACGGTTTAGCCGCAGATCTATTTGATGCAATCCCAGAGTTAAACAGTAAATTGTAGTTAACAGTGAACCAGCATTAGTTAATGCTAGTCTCTGTTAAACCTAAAACCGCTGACGATACCGTTGGCGGTTTTTTTATGTTCTGATATGCAATATTAATTAATGATCCTTGTTATTGAAAAGGATACACTAACTTTTTTTATTTGAGGTAGATTTACGTGGCACAACTTTATTTTTACTATTCTGCGATGAACGCGGGAAAATCCACATCATTATTACAGTCAGCTTACAATTATAAAGAGCGGGGTATGGAATCTGTCATCTTTACAGCGTCTGTTGATGATCGTTACGGTAAGGGTAAAGTCACTTCAAGAATTGGTTTAAGCCAAGACGCCGATATATTCTCTTCGACCTGTAACCTGTTTGAATTGATGACGGCCAAGCTTCATGAAGGGCCTGTTCACTGTATCTTAGTTGACGAATGTCAATTTTTAACAAAAATACAAGTTCAACAAATCTGCCGTGTAGTCGATGAACTAAAAATTCCTGTATTGTGTTATGGCCTCCGTACTGACTTTATGGGTGAACCATTCGAAGGAAGTTTATATTTAATGAGTTGGGCTGATAAGTTAGTCGAACTTAAAACTATTTGTCATTGCGGGCGTAAAGCGTCGATGGTTGTTAGAACCGATGAAGCGGGCAATGCGCTTAACAGCGGCAGCCAAGTACAAATAGGCGGTAATGAGCGTTATGTGTCCATGTGCCGCCGTCATTTTAGTGAGCTAGTCTGGCAATAATGTTAAAATTTCTGCATTGTTTTTAAAAGCGGCTACATCACGTATTTCATGATGCACAATTTGAAGTGTTTCTTCTTCTTTGTTTGCATCATGCGTGACCATAATGAGCCGGTCACGTTTTAATGACAACAATTTATCTTCGATAAAATTCTTTACAATTTTTGGCGTCAAGTTATTCAATTCTTTAATTATATTTACCCTTTGCGTGAAATTAGTATCTCGATTACCAATACTCGTCCAGTGCTTCACGGCTTGACGGCGCGCACTGGTATCTTGTGAATCAACTTGAGAAATTAGACCGTCACAGATTTGTTGCCACTGTTGAGCGTCCATTGAATCAATATATGCTGGAATGGAAGCGATTAAGTCATCAATAGCCGTGATCAAAGTTGTGGCATTGGCCACTGAAGATTGAACGTATAACATTAAACCTGGATAGCGATTGATGGGCAGGTAAGATGTTCCACTAACATAGCCTAATTGTAGTTTAGTCCGTATTTGAGCGAAGAAACGTGGACTAATAAGCTGATTAGCTAAACTCCATAATGCAATTTCAAAGGGGGTGCTGGCTGACGATTGGTAATAAATGATCACCGCACTTTGACCTGCACAAGCCGGGAACGTACGCACTAATGTTTGACTGTTTTCTATTGAATGAACCAATCTTGGGATCGCCGCGTATGGTTGTGCCACACTGGTTATTTGCTGGTAAAGGCTATCACCAAACAATTTAACTTCTCTTACTGGCCAATCGCCTTGTACATACGACTCTAAGTGAACTTTGTTATACAAACTCTCAACAAACAACTCAATATCGCCTACTTTGATATCCGCTAGTTCGGTTAGCAAGATTGGAAAATCAAACTGATGTGGTTGTAAGGTTGCACTTAATCCTTTAAATAGTTGATTAATTGGTTTGGCTTTTCGTTGATCTGTCCAGTTTTTTGTTAATTGTTGTTTAATCTCATTAAACCGAGCAATGGGGAATTCACGTTCGCGAATCTTAGTGATCAATATTTCAAAAAACAAAAATAATTTTGGGGTGTAGCCACTGACATGCATGGTGACTCCAGATGCATGAGGGTAAATATCGTAATGCATACCGGCTATTTCAGCAGGGAAGGTTACTTCAGCTAATGAATCATGAAGTAGTTCGACATAGAGTCGGCAAAGTACCTGATTACGCGCACCTAATCCCATTAATGGACTGTCGATGGCGGTAAAGATATGCCCTTTAGGCACTGTAAATTGTGACTCAGGTAGATGCCATAAACGCATGCCTGCTTTATCAATCAAAACAGTCGGACTATTTTGACGGGACTGGGGAGGCGTAAAAGCGAGGCGTTCAACCACAAAGGGGTTTTGTGCTGGCAATTTCAAAAAGGTGTTCTTTGGTTGATTACTCCACAATTCCCGTCTTTTCGCTGAAATTTGCGTAACTTTATAGGGGGTATCGTACCATTTAGCTATTTTATCATGAGGTTGGTTTTGACTAACGACAAGAATACGAATGTTGTTAGGGTTCATTGCCGCTAAGCAGCGATCTAATGATTCAGGCTCAAAACTGTCCATGGCGTAATCACCATAGATAATGTCTTGCTGGTCATATTTAAACATGTTGATGCTTAAATGGCTGACCAAATCTACAGCTTTTGGTGGTTCTTGAAAATCGAAAGCGACATTCATGATGTTGTGCTTTTCAGTATACCGCCATGCTTCTATACCGCTGTCCTTCATTAAATCAATGGTTTGAAAAACTAAAGCAATAATCTTGTCGATAGATTCAAGGCCTGAGTCTGTTAAAGACACATTCACCGAAAACTCTCTAAAATTATAACCAGATAACCCCGTACCAGCTGATAATCCATTGGCTAAATCTAATGACTTTAAACGAGATAGGAGACTGCCTTCTCCCTCGTGTCCCAATAAATAAGCCAAGTAACTTAGTGGTTTACAATAATAATTGATGTCATCAAGAGACATATGAAAACTTAACGTTAACTTTTTAACATTTTTGTCTGGCACTATATCGATTTGTACACTTTGTTGATGATTTAAATACAGGGGCACATCAGGGAATATTGTTTTTGTATCTTGTTGTTTAATTGTTGAAAAGGTGGTTTTACAATGCTCATTTAACTCATCGAGGGATAAGTTTGATTGAATAACTACGTTCATTTTTGAGCTGCAATAATGTGTCTCATAAAAGGAGCGTACTTTGGACGCTAGAGAGCTTGTCGTATTATTGAGGGTTTGCTTGTTACCTACTGAGAATTGACTATAAGGATGTAAAGGATTGACAGTTTCTTTGAGAACGGCGCTTAAACGACGACTGTCATCTAAAAATTTGAGTTGATATTCTGAGTCGACAGCTTCAATTTCTTTATCAACTAAATCGGGGTCTAATTTTGGGGCAATGAAAAAGTCACTGAAACGATCTAAGGCTGATAAAAAGTAGACATTTTCGATGGAGAAATAGAAGTTTGTAAACTCACTGCCCGTCCAGGCATTGTGTTCACCACCATGATGTTTGATGAACTGCTGGTATTCATCGGGATCGGGGTATTTATCGGTACCAAGAAACATCATATGCTCTAATAGGTGCGCTAACCCTTCTTGATCACTGGGATCATTAAAGTGTCCGACATTAACCGCTAATGACGTCGCTGATTTTTTACAGAGAGGGTCGTGTATAAGAAGGGCATTCAAACCGTTCTCAAGTGTGATGTGGCGATATGATTTTTTGTCATTAGCTGAAATGATCAATGTTAATCCTTAGTGGTTCATCCGTCGCCGAATCATAATGATAACAAACAAGTTGTTTGGTACAAGTGAAATTAATGCCTTGTTCTCATTAATTTATTCAAAAAATAAATAGATCACTTATTTAACTATATTGGTATAATTGTAAGAAGATAGACTTTTGCCTAATTGTTTATATACCCGTAATCAATGAATATGTAGGTTTTATGGTTGTCTAAATCGTCAGCTACTGCGTTGTGCTCAATCCCAATAGCTAGCTATTGCTCAATCACACGCCTTGTAGTCTACATTTTATTCTTCCCCTAAATTCCTGCACTTCCAATGGTCACGGGTATAGAACAGTGTTTGCAACAATAGTTCAGTACATCAAGGTACTAATATTGAAAAAATACCTAAGGAAAATCAATGAAGTTATATATTATGCGCCATGGACAGGCACAATTAACAGCCCCGTCTGATGAACAAAGGTCACTCACGGATCAAGGCAGTCAAGAATCTTTGATTATGGCTAAATGGCTTGCTGGGCAATGTAAATATTTTCCACTGACTTTTGTGAGTCCTTATATTAGGGCGCAGCAGACATATCAATTAGTGATTAGTGGATTTAAGGCGCCCGGTCATCATTATTGTTTAAATGAACTCAGCCCTGAATCATCACCCCAAATGTGCGGTGATACATTACTGGCTTATTGCGCGCAGCATAACGTAGACAGCGCGCTGGTTGTTTCACACTTACCCTTAGTCGCGTTACTCGTTAATGACTTATGTAAAGGGGACATCATGCCATCTTTTTCGACCTCATCGATTGCCTGTATTGATATCGATTTAGAAAGCTGGCAAGGTGATTTGTTATGGCATAAAACCTTTAATGATGTCCTTATGGGATCATATTAATCAATTTTTCCATTTTCATCGGGTTCTATGTCCAGCAACACTAAAAGAGCGCCTTGACCACCCCATTCCAGGGGGGCTTGATGAAAGGCGAGTAAATCTGGATATTGTGCTATCCAATAGGGTGTCCGGGCTTTTAGGGTGCCGCCACTCACGCCATGGATGATGACACAACATTGAATCTGGCATTTTTTACATTCTTTAAACAATGCCAATATTTCTAATTTAGCATCATTTTGATTTAATCCATGTAAATCAAGTATAAGATCGGGTACATAATCACCACGACGCAATTTTTTCAATTCATACTTTTCAACATCTTCTCGGCAATAGCGCATGGGCCCTTCGTCGTTTAAGTGTGGGACAAATCCGTCTGAAAAATAAAATTCGGCTTGTTTTTGTTGCTGCTTATCTCTGTGACGTTTGATTTTTACAGCTTTGGTTTGGCGTAAATCAACTTTATCTTGTTTGATTGGCTTAATAGCATCGCCGCCCAATAGTGCATTCATTGAAAATTCATCGTTATTGCTCATCAAATGACCATGTTTTTATATTTTTAAATTATCCGTTATTTTAAATGCTTTTTTGCCCTATGAATACGGTTCATATTCATAAATTACTGAGTTACAATGCCAAACACTTTGGAACGGGATTATTTTCAATCTCAATTAATGTTCCTAATACTATTTTCGAGGAGCATAGCGCTTGCACCCAGTGATATTAAATGATGAGTTAATTAATGAAGCCATCAATGAGTTAGTAACCATCGGTGATGTACTACGTTGGGGGACTAGCCAGTTCAATGGCAGTGATATTTTTTATGGTCATGGTAATGACAACGCGTGGGATGAAGCCGTTGCGTTAACGTTATTTGCATTAAACCTTCCAGTGGGCAGTAAAGATTCAATATTAACGGCGCGTTTAACAACAAGCGAACGCCGCACTGTGCTTAATTTATTTGCTGTACGTGTTAATGAGCGTTTACCCGTGGCTTATTTAACAAATTTTGCTTGGTTTGCTGGCCAGCAATATTATGTTGATGAGCGTGTGTTAGTGCCACGTTCACCTATTGCTCAAATGATAGAAGCCGGGTTTGAGCCCTGGCTGGGTGATAAATCGGTCCACCGTGCTTTAGACTTATGTACGGGTAGCGGTTGTATCGCTATAGCGATGGCTTATCAGTTTGATACGGCTGAAGTAGACGCGATTGATATCTCGAGTGATGCCTTAGAAGTGGCAACCATCAATATATTTGATCATGGTGTTGAAAATCGCGTTATCCCACTACAATCAGATTTAATGAATGAAGTGCTTAGAGAGAAATACGATTTAATCGTGTCTAATCCACCTTACGTTGATCAAGAAGACATGGACAGTTTGCCGCAGGAGTTTATACATGAACCTGAGTTAGGCTTAGCAGCGGGTTTTGATGGTCTAGATTTAGTTAAGCGTATTTTAGTCGATGCACTTGATTGTTTAAACGATGACGGAATTTTGGTCATTGAAGTAGGTAATTCACAAGTTCACATGCAGGATCAGTTCCCTGAGGTCGACTTCCATTGGGTGGAATTTGAGCATGGCGGTCATGGTGTTTTTGTATTAACCAAAGCGCAGCTTCGTCAGCATCATGCCGTATTTAAAACTGCATTAAGCGCCACTATTTAATAGTTAAAGGATTTTTACATGTCAGGTAACAGTATTGGTAAATTATTTAGTATTACCACCTTTGGTGAAAGTCACGGTATCGCTTTAGGGTGTACCGTCGATGGATGCCCACCGGGAATTGAACTCAGCGAAATAGATCTACAAGGTGATTTAGATCGCCGAAAACCTGGCACATCTAAATTTACGACGCCGCGCCGTGAAGCTGATGAAGTAAAAATTCTGTCTGGGGTATTTGAAGGAAAAACCACAGGCACGCCCATTGGATTATTAATAGAAAATGGCGACCAGCGTTCAAAAGATTATGGCGAAATTAAAAATCAGTTTCGCCCTGGTCATGCTGACTACACCTATCAACAAAAATACGGCATCCGCGATTATCGTGGCGGTGGCCGCTCGTCAGCTCGTGAAACGGCGATGCGTGTTGCTGGTGGTGCTATTGCTAAAAAATATTTGAAGCAACAACATGGTATCGAAATCCGTGGTTACCTATCACAAATAGGCGATGTGGCCATTGATAAAGTCGATTACGACTTTATAGAAACCAACCCATTCTTTTGCCCTGATGCAGATAAGTTAGATGACATGGAGCAGTTGATCCGTAATCTTAAAAAACAGGGTGACTCTATTGGCGCAAAGGTGACTGTTGAAGCATTAAACGTACCCGTCGGATTGGGCGAACCTGTATTTGATCGACTTGATGCTGAAATAGCCCACAGTCTAATGAGCATTAATGCCGTTAAAGGTGTAGAAATTGGTGATGGTTTTGCTGTGGTTAATCAAAAAGGCAGTGAACACCGTGATGAAATGACCAAGGATGGTTTTATGTCAAACCATGCTGGTGGTGTGTTAGGCGGTATATCGTCAGGACAACCCATTGTCGCTCATATGGCCTTAAAACCAACATCTAGCATTACAACGCCGGGTGTGAGTGTTGACAAATTTGGTGAAGAAGTCGATTTAGTGACAAAAGGGCGCCACGATCCTTGTGTTGGTCTTCGCGCTGTACCTATTGCAGAGGCGATGCTGGCAATAACCATAATGGATCATTTGCTGCGTCATCGCGCTCAAAATTATGATGTTGTATTAACAACAACACCTTACACCTTGGCTGAAAAATAATGTGTTTAGAACACGTTCATCGCTAACTTAATGAATATGACGATGCTCAATCAACCTGAGGTGACGTTTAAGCTTGATCATTTAATCGCTTTATTTGATCAAACGTTCGAATCTTCACATAATACCCGCCTTATTAAAGGCGGTGATGAGCCTATCTATCTGCCTAAAGATAATAATATTGATTTTAATCGTATTATTTTTGCGCGGGGCTATTTCGCCAGTGCATTACATGAAATATCTCATTGGTTAGTAGCCGGTGAAGAACGGCGATTAGTTGAGGACTATGGGTATTGGTATTGTCCTGATGGCCGTGATGAGCAAACTCAAAAAACGTTTGAAAAAGTCGAAGTTAAACCACAAGCCATTGAATGGGCATTGTCACTGGCCTGTGGTCATCCATTTCGGGTGAGCACTGATAACTTAAGTGGTTGGCAATCGTGCCGATATCAATTTCAAGATAACGTGTATGAACGATTGATTACTTTAATCGATGGTGGCTTTAATGAACGAACTCTTTTGTTTATTAGCGCGTTGCAAACATTTTATGGCCAGCCGTTGTTAACAGCTAAAAGCATTAATTATCGTCACCAGAGTGATGAATTCAAGGAATTATATGAAGTTTAAAATTGGATTAATCATCAATCCTGTTGCTGGCATGGGCGGCTCGGTTGCGTTAAAAGGCAGTGATGAAGTTATTGAAAAGGCTATTGCCTTAGGCGCTAAAGCGAAAGCTAATGACAGAGCGACCATTGCATTTGAAGCACTGATTCCTTATCAAGACAAGGTTGAAATAATTACAGCGCCAATGAGAATGGGCCAAGAGTTATGTCAAAAGCTAGGTTTTTCTCATCAATGTATTAGTTTTGATGTTAATGAATCAATTACTCATTCGCTACAAGACAGTAACGAGCAACATACCTTAGAAGCGGCTAAAAAAATTAAAGCCATGGGTGTCGATTGCTTAGTCTTTGTGGGCGGCGACGGAACAGCGCGTAATATTTATAGTGCAGTGGGTGATAACTTTCCTGTGTTAGGTATTCCTGCGGGCGTAAAAATTCATTCTGGTGTTTATGCCATAACGCCTAGCGCCGCTGGAAAAGTGTTAGAGCTCATGGTCACTAATCAACTAGTGAGCGTGATGGAACGTGATGTTATGGACATTGATGAGTCTTTATTTCGTGAGGGCATTGTCAAAGCCAAACGCTATGGTGAAATGCAGGTTCCAGCACAATTAACCTATATGCAAGCGGTAAAGTCTGGCGGCAAAGAATCTGACGAGTTAGTGTTAGTTGATATTGCCGCTGATGTCATCCGTCAAGTTGACGAAGAGTTAGTTGTGATGGGATCGGGGTCGACTACCGAGTTTATCATGGAAGAAATGGGACTCGACAATACTTTATTAGGTGTTGATGTTGTGCAAGACCAATTTCTGGTCGCCAGTGATGTCACTGAGCATCAGTTACTTGATATTATCAAGCAACACGATGCGGTGAAATTGGTGGTGACGTTAATTGGGGGGCAGGGTCATGTTTTTGGCCGTGGTAATCAACAATTAAGTCCTAATGTCATTAAAGCTATTGGTCGAGATAATATTATTATTGTAGCGACTAAAACTAAGTTAGAATCGCTTGAACAACGCCCATTGCTAGTGGATACGGGCGATGTTGAGTTAGACAAAGCCTTAAGTGGTTTTGTTAAAGTCACTACCGGCTATAACGATTACGTTATGGTTCAGATGCGTAACCCTGATTAAATATATATTATTAAAGAGAACATTTGTAATGCAACTTACACAAACAGAACAGATTATTGAACATTTCGTCGCCGATATTTTAGAAAATGGTAGTGATGATGCGCTTTTTGCAAGTGGCTATTTGCAGGGACATCTTGACCTTATATTACAAGGGTGCTTGGATATAGATGATAGTTTTGAATCGTTTATGGCTAAAATGATTGCTAGTTTAGCGGCCGCCTATGGTAAAAATGAACTGAGTCCATCGGATAAAAAATTAGTAGAATCGTGTTGGCTAAATCTACAAAATAACTTTGCACAAGTGATCGTGTAACAAAAAAAATCGCTATAACTTGTTTTTGTATACAATATATTTTAATCTGGCTCTATTACCATAATAAAAAGAGCCAGCAATGAGCCAAATAGAACTCACCCAATCCACAAATCCTTCCGAACCGAATGCTTTAAACAAAGTGAAAAAGTTTGGCTTCTTTGCGTCAATCGCCTCCTTAAGCTACGTCTTTTGGATTGTTGGTGGTATGGAACTCATCGAGCGTGTTGCCTATTATGGCGTTAAAACAGTAGCTGGCTTGTATGCAACAGATCCTGTTTCAAAAGGTGGCCTTGGGGTCACCATGACTGATTTTGGTACCATTTTGATGGCTTGGGCGCTTGTACAAGCGTTTGCCCCTGTATTTATTGGTGGCATGTCAGATCGCATTGGTTATAAAGAAACCATCGCGCTGTCTACCGCTACAAAAATTGTGGCTTATTTGTTGATGGCTTTTTTCCCAACCTATTGGGGCTTTTTAGTTGGCGCTATTGTGTTGGCGTTAGGCACCGGAATATTTAAACCCGGTATACAAGGCACCTTGGTAAAATCTACCACACCGCAAAACTCAACCATGGCCTGGGGTCTGTTTTATCAAATGGTCAACATTGGTGGTTGGGTTGGCCCCTTGATTGCGGCTCAATTACGTATTTTAGATTGGCAAAATGTTTTTTACGCGTGCGCGGCTATTATCAGTCTTAACTTCTTTATGTTGTTACTTTATAAAGAGCCAGGAAAGGAAGAGCGCTTAGCACGTATAGCGGAAAGTGAAAGTAAAGGTGAAGTGAAACAATCTTTGTGGCGTGAGTCGATTAAAGAATTTAAACAGCCACATTTAATATATTACACCCTAATTTTCTCTGGTTTCTGGTTTATGTTTATGTCGTTGTTTGATGTACTACCAGTACATATTAGAGACTGGATTGACACAACGACGATCGTAACTTCACTCTTTGGTGAGGGCGGCACAGACTCAACTACTTGGAAAAATGTGTTAGGTATGAGTCCAGACGGCATGACTATATTGCCCGAAGGTGTGATGAATCTTAATTTTGGCATGATTATGCTGACGTGTTTCATCTTTGCGGGGTTAGCGCAGCGTCTTGGCACAATGAACAGCTTGGTTGTCGGTACCTTTCTGTGTAGTGGTGCATTATTTATTATTGGCGGTGTGAACGTTGCTTGGTTCTTAGTACTCGCTATATTTGCCTTTAGTATGGGGGAAATGCTCGCAAGTCCCACCTCTTACAAGCTTATCGGTAATATTGCGCCCCATGATAAAAAAGCGATGTATTTAGGTTTTAAAGATTTGCCATTAGGCATTGGTTGGGTGGCTGAGAGTTACATTGGCCCAGTGTTATATGACAAATATGCGGCAAAAGAGACCTTATCAAAAGTTATGTTACGTGATGACTATCAATTTGCGGCAGCCGCCTTAAATGACATACCACAAGGCGAGTATTTCAGTTACCTAGTCACAGCCAGTGGCTATACTGACAGTCAATTAACAGCGTTATTGTATGAGCAAAATAATATTGGGCTAGTGTGGTTTGTATTGGCCAGTGTTGGTGTTTGTTCTGCCTTTGGCCTTGTGATTTATGGACGCTGGATAATCAGTACACGTAGTTCATTAACCAGTGAACAAAAAGCGGTAGTCGATTAAATTAAAGGGTAATAAACACGATAGTACTTGCGCTAAGTTAAAAATGGCTGATAATCGAGCCAGTTTAGTTAGAGAGTCACTATCGTGCATTTATTTACCACAGATTTATTAGGAAAACCCCTCAAATTAGAAGGCTCAATGGCCGGTTGGCAACAACTTTTTTGGGGAGATGACTGCGTTAGCCAAATTAGCGCGACAGACAGTCAGCAATCAAATCAATTTAGCCATCAATTTGAACTCAAGCAATATAGCCCAGATCATAATGATGAAAAAAACTCAGAAAATATCGATGAGTCTGCTCAGACACAGTCACTCAAGATTCAACTATCAGGAAGCCTAGAGTGGCAGCCGTTTGGTCTTACCTACCAATTGACTCTCAATGACGAACTTGTATCACAAGATTCAATGACCAGTAAAGACATTGAACAGCGCACAGTAGAGCCAAGCGTAAAAAAGCCGATGAAAGTGAGTTCAGTTGGCTTATTAGGACTGGGCCTCAAACTTTTTAAGAGTGCCAAGGTCATTAAGGTCTTATTCGCGGCAGGGTCACTTGCGGCTTATAGTTGGTTGTTTTCAATTGAATTTGCCATCGCTTTAATCCTTTGTCTTGTGTGGCACGAATATGGCCATATAAAAGCCATGAAATACTTTGGCATGAAAACTAAAGGTATCTACTTGATCCCGTTTGTTGGCGGCCTCGCTGTCACCGATGAAAAGCTTAATACACGCTGGCAAGATATTGTTATTTCAATTATGGGGCCATTTTTTGGCTTGATATTATCAGTAGCATGTTTGATTGGTTATTGGATAACCGATATTGAAATCTTAGCAGGACTAGCGGCGTTTAATGCACTACTTAATTTGTTTAATTTATTACCTGTACTGCCCCTTGACGGTGGACACATCCTAAAAAGTATTGCGTATTCAGTCAACTCCAAACTTGGGCTTATCGCTTGTGTTTGCGGTGCTGGGCTTGGTGTATTCATTAGTTATTATTTTGGGTTAGCGTTATTGGGATTCTTATTAGCCATTGGCTCGTTAGAAATCGTCTTTGAATATAAACAGCGACACAATACGAATTTGTTACCGCTCGACCGCTATGGGCAAATAGTCTCGTCACTCTGGTATGTATTTACGGCTGGGTCTTTAGCGGCCATTATTTGGTATTTAGGCCAAGGTGGCAACGATGCATTGGCTTTACCCTTTAAAATATTAGGAAGTTAATGTGCGCCTAGCGCAATTTATAAGTTCGGCGGGGCATTGCTCTCGCCGACAAGCTGCTCGGCTAATTGATGATCACCAAGTGATTGTAAATGATGTTGTGGCCGATCATCTCACCTTTGTGACACATGAAGATGAAGTGATGATTGACGAGGTTAAGTTGCGCCTCATTGAGAAAACATTTTGTTATCGCTATCATAAACCCGTCGGTATTGATTGTAATCTTGAAGATAAAAATCCGCACAGTTTAATCCATTATCTACCCAAAGACGCACCCGTGCGTTTATATCCTATTGGACGTTTAGATAAAGACTCGTGTGGGTTATTATTACTGACTAATGATGGTCAGTTGGCCAACCGGTTATTATCACCAGCCTTTAAACAGCCCAAGGTATATGAAGTGAGTGTAACTTCCAGTTTTGAAAATAGTCAACAAGGTTTGACTAGCCTTAATGACGCTTTTATTGAGGGCATGAGACAACCGATATTGATTAAAGGGCGGCAAACACAGCCCTGTCATGTTGTCATCACGGGGCCGTTATCGTTCACGATAACGATGACTCAGGGCTTAAATCGACAGATCAGGCGTATGAGCGCTAATCAAGGGTTTAAAGTCAGACATTTAAAACGTGTGAAGTTTGCAGGGATTTCTTTAGAGGGACTTGCCCTAGGCGAACATGAACCAATGACGGAGCATGAAATAGAAGCGCTATAATTGATTCGCTTTGCGGTAACTTCCTTGGTAATCAAATATTTTCTCTTGAATTTTCCAATAGTATTTCTGTTTACGCGCAATGATAAAGTCGGGGGGCGTTAGTTTGTTAGCCAATGCTAAGGCCTGCTGGCTGGTGCGAAAGTGCGTAATCACCTCATTGTTGTTGACCCGTTTAGAAAATTGTTTGTTAAACGCGGTCACGCCCCCTTTTTTTGAAAAATCAAAGTATTCGTTCAGAGTATTTCCATCTTCGTCATAATAAGTAATTTTAACGGAATCTGGTGACTTTTCATCGATGGAAAGTGACATGCCTTGGCATCGAATTACCATGGCATCTTTAAGTTTTAATGATTTTTTTAATAGGTCGTCGGGATCTATAATCGCATGTTGGCATTGCTGACAATTGCGCGCTGCAATGTCATTTTCGGCGCCGCATTGTCCACATTCTTTAAAACGATAACGATAATCACAGCGTATTCTGGCTCCGTCAATATCTTCAAATCCCATGCAGCGGCGGCCAAAGTGCTCAATAATGTCGCCATCACCGTCAACTATGCCCCAAAAGGTGTTGCCAAATTGACACATTGGGCAGGGGACCATTACTGGTACGCTGTCACTGTTGGGTTTTGATGCACCGACCTCTGGGCTGTATAAATCAAAGCCACTGCTGGCATAATCGATAATTAAACAGTCTGTTTTACCAGGACATAACCTTAAACCACGTCCGACAATTTGTTGAAATAAGCTTACAGATTGAGTTGGCCGTAACAGCGCAATTAAATCAACGTGAGGCGCATCAAACCCAGTGGTTAATACAGCAACATTCACTAAATATTTAATGTCTTTATTTTTAAAACGGTTGATTATGTCATCACGTTCATTGTTTGGGGTGCTGCCTAAAATCAGCGCTATGTTTTGCGCGCCGACATGATCATCCAAATACCCCATGATCTCTTGGGCATGTTTTGTGGTGGCAGCAAACACCATGACGCCCTGTCTTGTGGCTGCCAAAGACACTACTTGCTCAATAATGGCTTTTGTTACCCGTTTGTATTGAGTGAGTAAACTATTGACGGCTTGTTCTGGATAATTGCCATTTGAACTCGCGTTAAGCGTAGAGAAATCATAGTGAGCAATGGCGGCATCGATCAATGTTGGCGTGGACAGAAATCCTTGTTTGATCATTAGCCCTAATGGCATATCAAAAATGCAGTGTTTAAACACGGCGTCATCTTGGCCCCGTGTAAAACCATGATAGTGGTCGCGATAAATCCAGCCGCTGCCCATGCGATAAGGGGTAGCTGTCAGGCCGAGTAATTTTAAGTTGGAATTAAAAGATTGTAAGTGACTGATGATTTTTTGATATTGATTTTGGTCTGTTTTTGAATCGTCTATCTGACCAATACGATGGCACTCGTCAACAATGATGAGGGAAAAACTGCGCTTAAAATCAGCTAAGTTTGGAGACACTGATTGCACGCTGGCAAAGGTCACCTGATGCTCTGTTTCTTTTTTCCCTAAGCCTGCGGAGTAAATATTGGCACTTAGTCCATAACTTTCATACTTTGCATGATTTTGTTCCACTAATTCTTTAACGTGGGCTAGCACTAAAATTGAATGATTGGCTAAACGCGCCAATTCACTGATCACTAGGCTTTTTCCACTGCCCGTAGGCAGCACTATAACGGCCGATTCGTTAGTTTGCCGAAAGTGTTTAACTGTGGCATCAACAGCTTGTTGCTGATAGGGGCGCAGCGTGTACTGAATGGGCTTATTATCGGTCATTAATATCTAATTCTTGTTCTTTGCTTCAATCCATTGTGCCATATATTTCGTACTTTTATGATGATGGTGCCTGAGCATAGTACCAGTAAAATTATTGAGCCGGTGTGTTTTCAAGTGGGTGATAATCGTGTTTATGCGTTCAATCAATTGCTGGCCAATGGGTTCTTTATCATAGAACGATTTCACCAAGTCATCGCCGTGAGATACACAGTGTTGCCATTGATTGATATCGTTGTAAAGCGTGACTGCAGCAGCAGCGAATACGTGTTCATCATTGGTAACGATACCGCTCCATGGCAAAGTGCCATGCATGCCTTCACTACCAATGGTTGTCGTGACCGTAGGTGTCCCATTTAACATGGAATCAGCAAGCTTGCCTTTAATGCCTGCGCCAAATCTTAGAGGGGCCAGACAGATCCGTGCTTTACCCAGCTCTGCATGAGCATCATCACACCAACCTTTGACTAGAAAACCTTGTTTTTCGTTGTGTAACTGCGTGGCTTTTGGCGGCGGATAGGCGCCATAAACATTAAGGGTAGCCTTTGGTAATTGCTTTTTGATTAATGGCCAAATAATATTTTTTAAATAAAGCACGGCGTCCCAGTTTGGGGCATGGCGGAAATTACCAATTGAAATGAAATCGATACGCTCGTTATACGGCAAACGGGGTTTGTCTAAATGGTCAATGTCGAGCATAAAAGGTAAATGATGAAGAATACTTGCATCAACTTTGTAATGGTTGGTGAGTAAATCCATTTCATAACTTGAAATAATAAGTGACATATCACAGCGATAAATAGCGGCAATTTCACGTTGGGCAATGTCACTGGCTAAATCATCGTCAGTCATTAATCTGTTGGATTTATATGCCTGATGCCTCGCGTGACGCAGTGCATGCAAATCTTCTGTATCAAGTATCGTTAAGGCATTGGGACATTGTTGTTCAACTCTCCAGCCAAATTGTTCTTCCATCATGAATCTGTCGTACATCACGATGGCAGGGCTTAAATCAGCGACAAACGCATCAAAGGATTCATTATTAAGTTCAATATTAACCGCTTTGACATTGAGGCAAGCAAGGTCAGCCATATGATCTGACAATTGAGCTGGGCTTGCGAAAGTAATCTCAAAGCCTTGTTTAATAAATAGGTCGATGAGCTCCATCATACGGGTGCCAGCAGCAGATGATTTAGGCTCTGGCCATACGTAGCCGATAATTAATAGTTGATTTGATGACATTAAATATATATTTCTTATCTAGATGAATACGGGATAGCTTGAACGCTTGTGTTATTTCTTTGCGGCTAAAAAAGCACTAATACCGCCAGCATTATGTAGGTTTGTATATCCAGCCTTACGCAACATCATGATGGCTTTGCCTGCACGGTTACCACTACGGCAATAAAGTACAATTTGGCGGTCTTTACGGATTTCTAAGGACTTAAATTGCGTAACGATCTGTTTGTAAGGAATATTAATAGCTCGCTTAATATTTTCTTCACCATATTCTTTTGCCGTTCTAACATCGATAACCAATGCACCTTGTGCGGATTTTTCCCAAGCCACTTGTTCGCGGGTTAAATGCTTATGATCATCGCCGCCGTGAGCAAAAACAGATAAGGGCATATAACTCGTTAAGAGGATGATTACAGATAAGATTATTTTCATATTAGGTGCGGTTGAAGAAGACAATATTCGAATTGTACAGCATCTTGGTAACATGAAACATGCAAATCATAATATTTTAGATGTTAAATTATGTTGAACTGATAAACTTTCGCCCAAGAATTAACTAAAGGAAGTAAATGTGGAATTTTTAACAAATTATGGTTTGTTTTTAGCGCAAGCCGTCACCATTGTAGTAGCCATTGTGGTTGTCTTAGTCACCTTGGTGGGGTTAGGGGCAAAAGGTAAAGGCGGTCAAGGCCAACTTGAAATCATAAACCTTTCTGAGTCATTAGAAGAATCAGCCGATGCTTTTCGTGACACTATTTTATCAAAGGATGAACTTAAGAAGCGCGCTAAAGCCAAGAAAAAGCAAGCAAAAGCTGACAAGGCAGCCGATAAATATGAAACGTCTCCTAATTTATTTGTTATAGACTTTAATGGTTCGATGGATGCCAGCCAAGTAGAAGGGCTGCGACGTGAAATTACGGCTATTGTGCAATGTGCTGAGGAGGGGGACGAAGTTTTAGTTCGTTTAGAAAGCCCTGGCGGCGTTGTTCATGGTTATGGTCTAGCTTCTAGTCAGTTACAGCGACTGACCAAACGCGATATCCCATTAACGATTGCCGTTGATAAAGTAGCAGCCAGTGGTGGTTACATGATGGCGTGTATTGCCAACAAAATAGTTGCCGCTCCGTTTGCCATTATTGGATCTATAGGGGTTATCGCACAAATTCCAAATTTTAGTAAAATCTTAAAGAAAAACGATATCGATTTTGAGCAGGTTACAGCTGGACAATATAAACGTACCTTGACGATGTTTGGTGAAAATACGCCGCAAGATCGTGAAAAATTCCAAACAGAAATTGATGATGTGCATGGACTATTTAAAAATCATGTGGCTAAACACCGCAGCGCGCTGGATATGGAGAAAGTCGCTACAGGTGAAACATGGTATGGCGAACAGGCCATCGACATGGGACTAATTGATGAGTTATCAACCAGTGATGATTGGTTGCTTGATGCCGCTAAAGAAAAAACGGTTTACTTAGTAAAATATTCAGTACCTAAAACACTGTCCCAAAAACTGGGAAAAGCAGCTAGCACATCTTTAGAGCACTCTTTAGTTAATACGTGGAATAGACTAAGCCAATGGCGCAGTTTTTAGAGGCTTGATATTTGATTTTACCAATCTAGACACTCGGTAATAAACGTTGAATACAAAAAAGGGATGCCAATGCATCCCTTTTTTATGAAAAATTAAGGACTATTCTTTTTTAGAACCAGCCCATGGATCATTATACGTCTCTAAATCAATCTCTTTTTCACTTTTAGCAACGATAACAGTTACCATGCTATCGCCGGTAACATTAACGGCAGTACGTGTCATATCTAATAAACGATCTACACCGATAATAAGCGCGATACCTTCAACAGGTAGGCCAACTTGTTGTAATACCATGGCAAGCATGATTAAGCCAACACCTGGCACACCAGCAGTACCAATTGACGCTAAGGTCGCCGTTAGGATAACCATCAAATAATCAGCAATTGTTAAATCTACGCTATATACCTGAGCTATAAACACAGTAGCAACACCCTGCATGATAGCGGTGCCATCCATATTGATGGTAGCGCCTAACGGTACAGTAAATGAAGCGACACTGTTATCGACCCCCATTTTTTTTGTTACCGTGTCTAAGGTTACTGGCATGGTCGCATTCGAACTTGCCGTACTAAAAGCAAACAGAGCTGCGTCGCGCATTTTTCGAATGAAAATTACAGGACTTAAGCCTGTTAATAGCTTTAAGATAGTTGGGTAGGTGACCAATGCATGAATGCCTAAAGCGCCGAGGACGACGAGGAAATATTGCAGTAATTGTAGGATAACATCCAACGATATTTCACTAAACAATTTGGCCATTAAAAAGAACACA
>Ga0209395_1003131_pt1 | contig 20856 bp, 17 predicted proteins | sample GOMGulsemesocosm_3_FD_184635 | JGI IMG/M metagenome (GOLD analysis project Ga0209395, IMG submission 184635) | Methane-oxidizing microbial communities from mesocosms in the Gulf of Mexico - GOM9D Gulf of Mexico (SPAdes) (version 2) | ecosystem: Environmental > Aquatic > Marine > Cold seeps... | reverse complement strand
CGCGATAAACTGATTTTTAAATTGATAGACTATTTTTATGAAATATTAAAAATATGAAAGAGTCTCCAACCAATAATAATACCTAAATTTTGTCTTTATTTAGTGAATAATCATTAACTCTTCAGTTCCCGAATTAATGATTATTCACTACAACTAGTTCAATTACTCTAATTACCATATCTAATATTATTGTTAACATTTTTAAATAACTATAACCCTTCTTTTTTTAGATGAAAATATTGATTTTAGCTTGTATTCGTTTTAAGCCAAAAATAAGAGACTTAAACTTCCGATAAATAAATAACTATATAAGACTGATTTATAGGTTCATTTTACCAATGTTAATCGAATTGACAATTATTCTCATTTGGATTATCGTGTTTCCCCTTTATATACCTTATAGATCTATTGTTACAGGAAGTGACTTTTATGCTTAAAGCACAACGATTGAGTTTTGACATTAGTGAACGCAATCTTTTATCCGATTTAACAATGGAGTTTGAACAAGGTAAAGTTTATGCCTTGGTTGGGCATAATGGTTCTGGAAAATCAACGTTACTTAAACTTCTTGCAAACCAACAACGCGCAACAGATGGTCTTGTTACGTTAGATAAAAAACCATTAGTGAAATGGTCTAACAAAGAGTTAGCTCGTCAAATTGCTTATCTACCACAACACCTCCCTGCTACCGACACGCTTAGTAGTCACGATCTTGTTAGTTTTGGTCGTTACCCTTGGCATGGTTTATTAGGCCGTTTATCAGATACAGATAAAGATTGCATTGAGAATGCAATGGAACTGACAGGTACGCTGATCTATCGAGACCGCTTGGTATGTACACTATCTGGTGGTGAGCGTCAACGCGTTTGGCTTGCTATGTTATTGGCTCAAAAAACCCGTTACCTTTTATTGGATGAGCCTTTATCGGCACTTGATATCGCACATCAAATCGAAGTATTGACCTTGATTCGTAAACTGAGCCAAGAGCTGAATATAGGTGTCATTATTGTTCTACATGATATCAATATGGCCGCTCGTTTCTGTGATCATATTATTGCCCTACATTCAGGAAAGCTGCTTAAACATGGCACCGTTGATGAGTTATTAGAAGCAGAAACATTAGAGAAAATTTATGGCATTCCAATGGCGGTTATGCAGCATTCAGTTGGTTATCCAGTTGCAATGCCTTGCGCTAAGGTTTGTGATTAATGAAATCAATTTTTTTAATATTAGCGTTAGTTACTCACTTTACTTGTTATGCCGCTGAAGAGGCCCTAAGCCTAAAAGCATCTGCTCATCGCATTGTTGCTATTGATTGGACTCACGTCGAAACCTTACTTGCTTTAGGTGTCACTCCTTTAGGCATTGCTCAGACACAAGATTATAACGCTTGGGTCAAAGAACCTAAAATACCAAATGGTATATTAGATCTAGGGTTACGCACCCAGCCTAATTTAGAACTGCTTGCAGAATTGGCCCCCACTCAAATATTAATTTCTCCAATGTTCAGCGTATTAACCCCGCAATTACAAAAAATCACAAAAGTGACTGAAATTGGTTTATACAAAAAGGGCGATGTGAATTGGCAGGCAATGGAGAGTATGACGAGAGAGCTTGCTATTAATATTGGTATTGAGAAAGAGGCTGAACGTTTTATTCTTCAAAAGCGTGATGAGATATTAGAATTAAAACAGCAAGTTCCGAGTGATATGCCATCAGTACTGATGGTGCAATTTATGGATGCGAACCACTTACGCGTATTTGGTGATAATAGTTTATATAAAACAGCAGTAAATGAATTAGGGATTGAAAGCGCTTGGCAAGGAACAACCAATCAATGGGGATTTTCTTTGGTTGGCATTAATGAACTTGTTGGTATTGACGCTCAAATTGTTGTGATTGAACCTCTTCCAATTGGCACTGAGTCCGCACTTGAGAATAATAAATTGTGGCAGTTTATGAGTCAGCAATCAAACTATCCCGTGTTAAGAATGCCGGCGGTATGGAGTTTTGGTGCATTACCATCAGCCACTCGTTTTGCGGACTTATTTGTGCGTGCACTGTCTTCTCATTTAGTTTCTAAAAATAGTGGAGGGTAAGGTGACCGTAACTCCTATTCGATTAACAACTAGCTTACTCTGTTTTGTTATATTCCTATCTACTTGGCAGTTAATGAATGTTGGCCCTTGGCGCGAGAGTATTGAAAGCCTGTGGCACTTCAATCCTAATTCTGTGCAAAGTGTGCTACTGCATTTTAGTTGGTGGCCGCGTCTTGTTACGACATTATTAGCGGGTGCTGGTTTGGCCGTTGCTGGTGTTCTCATGCAGCAGGTTTTACGCAATCCTTTAGCTTCTCCTGCAACATTAGGAGTGGCAAGTGGTGCGAATTTGGCTTTATTACTCGCAACATTATTTGCACCGCAATTATTATTGTGGTCACCGTCCGCTGTTGCTACGTTGGGCGGACTATTTACTATGCTTGTGGTATTTTCGCTGGCATGGCGTCGGGCACTATCGCCATCAATAGTGATTGTTTCTGGTTTAGTGGTAAATCTATATTGTGGTTCTTTCGCTACCGTATTGTTACTAATGAATCAAGAAGAGCTTAAAGGTTTGATGATCTGGGGGGCTGGTTCACTCGTTCAAAGTAGTTGGGATGATGCGATCTTTTTAGCTCCTCGATTATTCGCTGCCACGATTATTGCATTTTGTTTTGTGCGACCACTCAGTTTACTTGAGTTATCAGATGAAAGTGCACGTAGTTTAGGTATGTCATTAGCTAAATTAAGGATCATCACTTTAACGTTAGCCGTTTTATTAACAGCTTGGGTCGTGAGTACCGTTGGTGTTATCGGTTTTATTGGCCTTGCTGCGCCTGCATTTGTTCGTTTGTTAGGGGTTAGAAGCTTCGCTCATCGTATTACATTGTCTGCAATACTTGGGGCATTATTATTAAGCGTCACGGATCTACTATTGCAAAAATTACCAGGGGTTCTGCCAATGCTTATCCCAACGGGTGCTGCAACAGCTATCTTAGGCGCTCCTTTATTATTATGGCTTTTACCTCGATTACAATTTAAATCTCAATCTCAAACACAAACGTTACTATCAATAAGTGGCACCAGCGTAAGTTATTTGTCAGCTAAACATATGTTGGGATTACTTTTCCTATCATTTGTTTTTTTGTTTGCTTTTAGTTTATTTGGACAACAAATTGACGGCTGGACCTGGTTAACGGGTATGCATAGTTGGAACTTATTAGAGTGGCGAATACCAAGACTGGTTGGTGCGGCTACTGGTGGGCTCATGCTTGCGGTAGCGGGGACTGTTATTCAGCGTTTAAGTGGTAACCCGATGGCAAGCCCCGAAATTATGGGAGTCAGTTCTGGTGCTGCACTCGGCCTTATTATTGCTATTTTTTCTGGATTTGGTGCAACTAAACTCGGGCTTTATTTCGGTGGATTCGTCGGTGCAATACTGACCTTAGGATTACTTGTTTTACTTAATCGTCGTAGTGGATTTCAGCCTGAGCGTTTATTACTGACAGGTGTAGCGATAACTGCATTAATGGATGGCGTTCAAAGTTTTATTTTGGCTGGAGGTGATCCTCGGAGCTATCAGGTACTTGCTTGGTTATCTGGATCAACATATTACGTTGATGTGGATTCGTTAGCCATGATTGTTGTTTTTGCTGTCGTACTTACTATCACTGCGTTGAGTTGTAGTCGATGGCTCGATATTTTACCACTTGGTGCTGAGCAGTCAGTAGCTTTAGGTATCAATGTTAATCGTGCTCGACTGATATTATTAACGCTGGTTGCAGTGCTGACTGTGATTGCCACCTTGGTTGTTGGTCCATTAAGTTTTGTCGGTTTAATGGCACCACATATTGCCCGTTTGTTTGGTTTTAACAATGCCCGCTCGCATATTCTGAGTGCTGGTATGTTTGGTATGATCTTAATGTTGTTAGCGGACTGGCTTGGTCGTCAATTACTTTATCCACAAGAGATACCTGCAGGTCTAATGGCTTCTATCATAGGTGGGTTATACCTTATGTGGGGACTGAGACGTTTATAAAAGCGTGCATTTAGTACTTTAATTACGCATCAACTTGAATAGAAATAAAGGTGATTTTCATTTAGTTTAATGACAGGGATATTTAATGAAATTACTCATGATGCTGGGGGCAAAACAAGGTTCGGTATTGTCCGCGGTAATGCTGTTGAGTTTATGTAGTGCAGGACTTAGCGTTGGTGTGATTGTGTTTATTCAACATAACATGTTAAACCCTGATGGTGAGTTGGTTACGCTACTTGTGCAATTCGGTATGTTACTAATTTGTTTATTACTGATTTCAACGGCCGCACAAGTATCATTGCATATTTTAGGGCATCGTTTTGTCTATAAAAAACGTTATGAATTGGTTCAGCAATTATTAAATACTGATATTGAACAACTAGAAAAAATTGGTGGTTCATCCATTTTAGCGTCTTTAAATACGGATATTCGAAATATTACGATCGCATTCGTACACTTGCCAGAGTTAGTTTATGGTGCTGTGCTTGCTATCTTTGCGATGATTTATTTAGGATTTCTTTCGACATCATTATTCTTGGTTAGTTTAGCTATGTTATCCATGACTGCGCTGATTGGTTATTGGTTGGTGTATAAGATCAGTCATTATGTACAACAAGTTCGTGAGTATGATGATGAATTATTTGCGGATTACCAAGCCATGATTGATGGACGAAAAGAGCTAGCGCTTAACCCGAAGCGTGCACAGCGTTTCTTTCATGAAGAGTTTGATGTGCATGCTAAGGCTTACTGCGATCAAGTCACGAAAGCCGATATACATAATGGCTTCGCGGGTAATCTTGCTAATACCGTGATACTTGCATTGATCGGTTTAAATTATTATCTCGCCGTTGGTTTGAACTGGGCAAGCTTAGAAGTTGCTTCAACCTTTGCATTAGTTATCTTGTTCATGCGCTCGCCTTTAATGTCTGCTGTAGCCGCTTTACCTGCATTGATCGCGGCAAGTGTATCGATGAACAAATTAACTAGATTAGCGCTTAATACTGACAATCTCGCCACTGAATCACGTAATACCTATAGAGGTTTTAAACAACTTCAATTTAAGGGCGTTGAATATAGCTACCAATCCGAAACTGATGAGTCTGCTTTTTCTGTAGGGCCATTAAATCTCACGATTGAACAAGGACAACTGATATTTATTATTGGTGGTAATGGTAGTGGTAAATCTACATTTGCACGTCTACTGACTGGGTTATACCGTCCGCAGAAAGGTGAGGTGATTATTGATGGTCAGCCTGTCAGCATTGCGTCCTGGCATGAATATAGAACATTATTTTCAGCGGTCTTTACCGACTTTCATCTCTTCCACCAATTGCTTGATGGGGAAGGAAATAATGTTGAATCCCAGCGAGTTGAATATTGGATGAATATGTTGGAAATGCAACATAAAGTTAGCTATGAGGACGGTAAGCTTAGTGATGTTCGTTACTCTCAGGGGCAACGTAAACGCTTGGCTTTATTGATGGCTGTACTTGAGCAACGAGATTGTTTATTGCTCGATGAATGGGCTGCGGATCAAGACCCTCGTTTTAGACATTTTTTCTATCAAACTATCTTACCGTTATTAAAACAGCGAGGTAAGACAATTATTGCAATTACACATGATGATCGTTATTTCAATATTGCAGACCGAGTTATCAAAATGGATAACGGTCAATTAATTGAATTAGGTGAACGAGAGTTGGAACGTGCTCAGTTGGTTGTTGAACAACTGATAAGTTAGAGATATTTAATTTTAAATAGTTATTATAATCATATGTATCGGAGTATTTATGTTATTGAAAAACCAGCGGGTGGACGCATTTATTAGCCAAAAATTTGTTAGAAAATCTTTGGCTACAGCGGTAATAATGGGATTGATGGTAAATTCTGTATCTGCAAATACGAATGAAAATTCGGAAGAAGAAATTATTGTTACTGCAGAATTTAGTAATCCAATTGGCCCGGATTTTGGTTATGTTGGTGAAAATAGTATGACAGCAACCAAAACGGATATGCCGATAAGTAAAACGCCAAGAGCTGTATCAGTTGTGACAAGAGAGCAGATGGATGATCGAGCGTCAGTGAGTGTGGCTGATGCTTTACAATACACTCCAAGTATCCAGGCTAACTTTTATGGTGAAGATAACAAGCAAGATTGGTTTGTTATTCGCGGTTTTAATCAGGCTAATGATGGTTTGTATCAAGATGGAACGAGAGTCGATTCGGCTGGCTTTTATAGCTATCAAGTCGACCCGTTTGGCTTGGAACGTGTTGAGATATTACGTGGACCAGCATCGGTATTGTACGGACAAAACCCTCCCGGCGGTGTGATTAATGTGATCAGTAAACGACCTCAACATGGTGGTAGTTTTGGCTTTGTATCGGTGGACTATGGCACCAATGATCGTCAGCAATTAAGTCTGGATCTTGGCAATGATATCACCGATGACATCGCTTGGCGTTTAGTTGCTTTAGGTCGTAAAAATGGCACTGATGTTGATCATGTGAAAGCTGAACGTATCTATCTTGCCCCATCAGTAAGTGTTAACTTTAATGACAATACTAACCTAACGGTACTTGCGAGTTATCAGAAAGACGACTCAGACCCTTATTTACAGTTTTTACCGATGGAAGGGTCATTAACTGAAAATGAGAATGGCTTTATTGGTGATGATGTTGCGATTGGTAACCCAGGTTATGAAAAATTTGAGCGTACTCAAGCTGCATTAGGCTATGAATTTAGACATAAGTTTAATGAATCAGTTCAGTTTGCTCAATCGGTACGTTATAGCCAATTAGATATTGATTTAAAGCAGATGTACTCAGCTGGATATATTCAAGATCAGCGTGCGCCAATAAATTCATTGGAGCCTAATACTCGTTCAAATATTTTGCGAGGTGTTATAAATGAAGAAGGGAAATTGAAAAGTTTTTCGGCAGATAATCGTTTAATTTATAAATTTGGAACAGCCTCTGTTGACCATACATTACTAACGGGTCTTGATTATCGCTGGCTTGATATTAACAGTCAGAACTTTGCTACTGGCAGTGTTGTTGTTGGGGATAGTAATAAAATTATTCCGGGCTTTAATCTTCCTGACCCTAGGTTTAATCCTTATAATCCTCATTATACAAATAATGTAGCTTTAATAAACACGACTACTTTTCAAACTGTAACAGATGAAGATCGTGAGACGACAACAAGCGAAAGACATCAACTGGGTGGCTATTTACAAGAACAGATGTTGATTAATGACACTGTTGCTATCACGTTAGGCGTTCGTTTTGATGATACAAAGTCTACCTTTGAAAATAAATCAACAAACAAAAAAGAGGTTGTTAGTAATCAAGAGTGGACAAGCAGTGCGGGTGTCGCTTATATCTTTGATAATGGTTTAACACCTTACTTCAGTTATGCACAATATTTCCAACCGATTCTTCAGTTGGATAAAAATGATAAGGCGGCAAAGCCTGAACGTGGTGAGCAGTTCGAAGTCGGTCTGAAATATTTACCAGCATCATTCGATGGCTCATTTAATGCGGCGGTATTTCAAATTACCAAAGAGAATATGGCAGCTAGAAATGCTGCGAAAGAACTTTTCCAGATTGGTGAAATTGAAAATACAGGTATAGAATTTGAAGCGGTTGCAAACATCACCTCAAGTCTGAGTTTAGTTGCCAACGCCACCTTCATGGACACTGAAATAACCAAAGATATCAATCCTGCTAACGTCGGCAATCGACCTGCTCAAGTTGCAAATACACTCGGTTCAGTCTGGGCTAATTATCGTTTCTTTGGTAACAATCTAGAAGGATTGGCTATTGGTGTTGGTGGTCGTTATGTTGGCGAGACTTATGCCGATAATACTGAAACAACAAAAGTACCTGATTTTGCATTAATGGATGCAACGGTGAGCTACACCGTTAACAATATGAAAATACAAGTTGCAGCAAAAAATCTCATGGATAAAGAGTATGTGTCAACTTGTGGCAGTGGTAATTGTTTCTATGGTAACCGCCGAAATGTGATTGCGACCCTTAGCTACGCTTGGTAATTAAACTTCAGGCTTTCCGCAGCCTTAATAGGCTGCGGACAACATTTGCTACCTTAAATAAACCCTTGGTGCTTACTAATGATTAGATCTTAGCGAGTGATGTCGGGTAGTTTCTATCGTGAGCAATCTCACAAGCAAGTTTGTTGATATCACTTTCAGATAAAGCGGTGAAATTGGCATTTACATTACGGCACTCTGTTAATTGCTCATGTGAGTAATCAAATAGTTTATGTATAATTTGATCTGCTACTGTGAGTGCTGACGATGCTTTAACTATTTCGGCTCTAGCATATTGCTGCCCTTCAAAAGAGACGTCATAAGCGCGTAGAGATACATCATTACCTGGTATTTGTTGCGCGCCAAATAATGGCCTTCCTGCGGTTTTTGCGTTGTTAAAGCTAGGGATAAAATGACTGATATGGTGAATAGCTTTTTGCGTACGGCTATCAGACTCTTCTTTATCCCAACCTTGGACTAGCTTGTTGATGAAGCTTTTATCTAGTTTAGGTTGGGCACTGTCATTGGTACTCTTAGCTAAGCCATTTTTAAATAACGTGATCTCTTCAGTCATTCCGTGTAATTGGAAATAGCCATCAGGGTAAGGTGTTAATTGCGCCATACCTTCAGGTGTCCCTCGTTCGCCGTGAAAGACAACTTCTGGCCAGCGTTCACTTTGTTCCCAATGCGTAATGTAGGCAGCCTTAAATTCAACCATTCGTTCTTTTGGTGTATCTGCCATGTCATCAATAACACCAGTTCTATAACCACAAGCATTAATTAAATAATCAACTTCGGTTGTTGTCTGTTTATCGTTTTCAGCATGTGTGATTAACCAGGTCTTATCCGCAGTGTAAGCAACGTTTATCACTTTGTTGTTAACCAATAAGTTGCAAGACTTTGAGGCATTCAAACTAAGTTCTGTACTTGCTGCGATACGGAATAAACTTAAACCGTACTCTTGAACCATCAATAATGGAAATTTAACTGAATCGAGATCAAGTGTTTTGGCAAGCGGGATCATCCAGTCGGAGAATTGCGCTATCTCAGACGGTTGTGATTCTTTTTTTAATCGTTCGAGATCATGGCGGGTAAACATTTGATAATAATCGTCGGGATCACCGAGTACTTTATTGCTTTCATCAGCTTGAATTAACGCTTTGTAACGTTGAGTTAACAATTTAAGTCGTGGTAATAATGTTTCTATATTACTTTCATCGCGTTGAGGGATTGCAATTACGGTTGGACGCTTATTAATGCAATGCGGATAGATCTTCATTGTCGCGATTGACTGTTCTAATAACGTAAGGCATTGCTCGTCGGAAATATCAGGGTAAAGATTGCCGCCAGCATGTAAATGACATACCGGAGGGCCATTGACTAAGCTAACCCCTTCTTCAAATAAGGTTACATTTATGTCTAATCCAGCCAAACGTAATGCGATTGTACTACCGGCGATACCACCGCCGATAACCGCAATGCGTTTTGATTTTAAAGTAGACGGTACGTTATTAATCATTCTCTTCGCAACGTATAAATAATTAGATAATTTATTATGCCAATTATTTATACCTGAATGAAACTTATTTTTAGTTAAAGTGTATTTATACTAAGCAAATAGCGAAGATATTTGTGTATTAGCAGGTACTTTATCCCGTTGCTAACCAGATCCCCACAAATACCATCAACGAACCAGCAATTTTATTGAGTAAGCGGACATTATTACCTTTTTGTAAAAAGAGACGTAGTGTTTGTCCACCACTCGCATACATTAATAAACAGCTGAACTCGGTAATAAGAATAATTCCAACGAGTACTGACAGTTGTGGTGTTAATGCTTGGGTAGGATTAATAAAAGGCGGCAATAGCGAGATCATAAATACCCAACCTTTTGGGTTTGCTATTGCTGTCACAAAACCTTGGCTAGCTAATTGAATTGGCTTCATTGTAGTTTCAGGATCTGGGTTATCAGAAATAGCGAGTTTACCCTTTGAACGCCACATTTGAATACCAAGGTAAATAAGGTAACTACCACCAAGGTATTTGAGAGCTGAAAATGCGTTTGGGTATTTTAACATTATTGTTGCTACGCCAATAACAGCTAAAATGGCAACTAAACCCACGCCGAGTAATTCTCCCCACATCATGTGAAGGCTGCGCTTTACGCCAATTGTCATGCCTAATGTCATCGATAATGTCATACACATACCTGGCGTAATAGAAACGAAGAAAAAGGTAGGGATAAAAAGTGCTATAAGTTGTAAATCAATGATGGGCATTAGGTAAACTTAGTTATTAGGGTTGCGCTTGATAATATCATCATCAGCTTTCGATATTCTATTGTTGAATGAATATAAATTAGCCATTTTTAACTTTAGGAACTTAATCAAGCGATTCATTTTTAAATTTAGCCAAGTATAGGTTTAAAAATTAATCCTTAAGCCTATACTTATCAATCACAGCAATTGTATTTAGAATTTAGACTGGAATGACGCTTTAATGATAAAATTTATTACCTCTCCGCAAGACATGCGCTTATCTGATGTTGAAACTGCACAATATGATCAAATCGTAGATTATGTTACTGAAATAAGCTTAAACTTAATGGCTGTTAAAGTGACGAACCGACCTGAAGATTTTCTTGGCTGGTGTAATGAATTATACAATTACGCGCGTTACGGCATTAATATGGAATTGCTTGATGCAAAGCATGAAAAACCGTTACAAAAATTATTGCAGTTATTAGAAAAGTCGATCACTTGCCGTCAGGTTAAAACATCACGTATAACACCTTGGCCTTTTCTAAAAAACTTCATGCTTGATCAAACTGATCGCCAAGCATTAGGTGAACGTCTTCGCTTACTAAACTATATCAGCTCATTACGTATAAGCACGTTAGCAGATATGTCTGATCTTGAACGTCTCGCATTTGCTGGTAAACATTTAGCTGCGCACGAACCTGCGAAGTTTGATTTTGATGTTGAATTATTTGGCAGTACTCGTGGTTCAAAAGGTTTCCACGAATTGTTGCAACATACCCCATCCCTTCTTGATGACGCTTTAGCGGCGATCCCGTTAGAAGGCGAAGTGAGCGAAGCGGATTATAAAGAGTTTGTAAAATGTTATACAGCGGCTTTTGCTACCTTAGATAAAGGCAAAGCAGGTTTATTTGTTGCGACTCGTTTATTGGCAATGCGCCGACCTGATGTATTCATGGTATTAACAGCATCAAAAGTAGATGCACTTTGCCAAGGTTTTGGTCTTGTTAAACTAAATGCAACAGACTTTACACGTTACTGGGTTGATATCATTGAAGCGATTCATCGCCAACCATGGTTTAAATCGGCACAGCCAGAAGATGCAACGGAACTTGAGCTATGGAATAACCGTGTCGTGTTATTTGATCTGTTCTTTTTTGTGGATAAAGATTTCGCTGCTAAATCAAATTATTTAAAATTGAAAAACAAGCCAATGGTTGTTCGTAGTACAGCGGGTGGCCGTACTCGTACAGCGGGTGCTGTTCGTCAAAAGCGTTCTAAAGAAAGCGCAACAGAAGCGGTAGAGCGTTTACTTGCAGAACCAGGGTTACCTGCTTACTTACAAGGTAAACGAGACTCTATGATTATTGAAGTTGAAAAAGGTAAAAGTGCAACAGAAGTAATGCTGTTAATTAGAGCAATCTTTGGTTAGTGCTTATTGAAATTTTAGTTATTAACGATTAAATCATAGAAATAAAAAAGGCTTCATTATGAAGCCTTTTTAGTATTTATTGTTTATTAAAGGCTAATTAGACCTACAGCTTGCAAGAATACAATTGCAATTGCCACTGGTGATAAATAACGTAGACAGAAGAGCACAGCTTTATAAGCACCTTCTGATAAACCAAACTCTTCACGAGTGATTTTTTCATTTACTACCCAGCCGACTAATACTGCTGTGAATAGGCCTGCAAGTGGTAACATGATATTTGCTGTCAGTTTATCTAAAGCATCAAAGTAGCTTAGCCCCATAACAACATCTTGAGCCCAAGGTGCACCACTGAGTGAGAACACAGTTAGTAGTGATAGACCCCAAATAGTACAGCCTGCTACGATTGTTGCTTTAGCACGGCTCAAACCAAGACGTTCATTTAAGTAGGCTACTGGTGATTCAAGTAGTGCGATCACAGATGTGAAAGCAGCGAATGTTACCATGATGAAGAATAGCGTACCAAACAGTGTTCCTAGAGGCATTTGACCAAACGCGATAGGTAATGAAACGAATAGTAGACCAGGACCTGCAGAAGGCTCCATACCGTTAGCAAATACGATTGGGAAGATAGCCATACCTGCGATAAGTGCTACCGCTGTATCCATGATCGCGATCCAGATCGATGTTCTTGCGATTGATGTGCCTTCAGGCATGTATGCACCGTAAACCATCATGATGCCTGATGATAAACTTAGAGTGAAGAATGCATGACCTAGTGCAGTTAGCACACCATCAATTGATAGCTTAGAGAAATCTGGCGAGAACATGAATTGTGCTGCTTCACCAAAATTGCCGGTTGCCGCTGCGTAAACCATGATGATCGTTAATAAGATTAGCAGTAGGGGCATTAGGTAGGTAACGGCTTTTTCTAAACCTGCATTAACACCACGAATTAATACTAACATTGCAGCGACAATTGTAATTGAAGACCATAAAATTAGTTGGGTGGTATCAGTAATTAAACCTGTGAATAGCGCACCAATTTCATCTTTATGAGAAACTTCAGAACCTGCTGTTGCAAGGAAGTCGCCGCTCATGCCAAAGAAGATGTAAGCTGCTGCCCAACCTGCAATAACGATATAGAAACTTAAAATTAATGAACCTGCGATAACACCCGACGCCCCCAGTAGAGACCAGATGCTTGAACCGCCAGACTCTTTTGCAACTGTCGCTGAAGCATTTGCTGGTGACGTACGAGCTCGTTTACCAATCATTACTTCTGCCATCATGACAGGAATACCGATTAGTAGAATACAAAACAGGTAGACAAGAACGAACGCTCCACCACCATTTTCACCCATGATGTAGGGGAATTTCCAAAGATTACCTAAACCTACAGCCGCGCCTGCTGCTGCAAGTACGTATTTAAATTCGCTAGACCAGCGACTGTCAATTGTTGTGCTTGTTGTCATTTTCCCATCCTGGGTTATGTATATGGTTATGTACATACTAATAACATATTAAAAACACCGATATAAGTGCTTTAATCAGATGATAACTCTAAAATGCTTGTTATTTGTTTACTTAAACCTTTGAATTGTTCACTTGATAGTTTTATGTGTCACTAAATAATCTAAGTGTGGAATTAAATGCTTATATTTCGAGTGTGTGCTGTATATTGCAGTTTTTTGCTACATTTGTGTGAACGAACTGTTGGTTGTTTGTTTTTTATTCTAAAGTTCGTAAGGTGAAATTTGGGGAGTGAGCGGGAGAGCAATGAAGCTGAATTAGTGCCCTAACTTAGCTTCATTGCGATTTTTAAACTTATTATATGAAGATCGAATTAAGCTGTTGTAGCTACCTTCGATAATGTTTTAGCTAAGTTTTTGATATAAGTATTTGTTAATGTTTCAAATTCAACTTTAACAACTGGCTTCAAACCGATACCAGCCAGACTTGGTAGTGGAATTGTAATCACAGCATCTGTTAATAAGTTAATATCACATCCAGTACTGGTCTCTGTTATGATCCATTTACCAGATACTTGTGCACTATTATTAGCCGTTTCACGAGGTTCCCAAACAATGGATTTACTCGCAGCATCACAGGTATATTCGCATGCATAAATTGTTTGAAGTTGAATCGGACCTAGACCAATTTTTTTCATTTCCCAGCGGTAAGTGTTTGCAGCTTCTTCGATCAAATGTTCTAGATCTGGAAAATGGCTGGTTGAAGCCGGAACGTCAGCTAAAAGCTTATAAACGGTATCTATATCTGCAGGTACTGTAAATTTTTTATTTAGTTGAATTTTTACGTCGAAAGCCATTTCAAATGATCCTTTATTTAATAATAGTGTTAATTATTCTAGGCTTAACGCGCTAGATGTATAATTCTGCCGCTTACATTGCACCAGATGAATATTGTTGTCAATAATGAACTATCAATTTTGAGGTATATATTGTGGCGGTATTTATCTTCAAATATTGTCAGTTAAATACGCCTACATATACCTTTAGCCGGGGTGATTATAAGTTACACAAGACTATATAAAGCTGCATAATGACTATCATGCTTGTTTTGTATAAGGTAGCGATTCAAATTGATATGTATCATTGAGTAAATCAGTCAGATAATATTGATCTAGTGTTTTTAGGAAAGCTTCAATGCCTGTTTCTAGTACTTTTTTTAATTGATAAATTGGTACAATGTCGCTGTCACTTGCGTTGGCATCGATACCTTTTAAATTATTTTCTAGCGCTCGGACTAGCTGACCAATATTTATTTCTGATGCGGGTTTTGCTAACCATATACCGCCATTTTTACCTCTCGATGATTCTATATAGTTGAGAGCTGACAGGTGTGCTATGACTTTAGCAATATGGTTTCGTGATGCGTCATACACATTAGCTACTTCCGCAGAACTTGAGCGTTGTCCTTTTGGAAGAGTGGATAAATACATGAGTGTGCGTATGCCAAAATCTGTATAAGTCGTTATCTTCACTTTAGTCACCATTGCAAATGTTATCGTAAGTTAATTATGCGCAAATTACTCTAGAAATTTATACCAACTCTTTTTCTGCTTTTATCATTATGACGTCTTCACCATATTCTTGAAGAAAACGTTTAAACCCTTCGAGTAATTCTCTTGGATGACTAAACTGGCAGTAAGTAACTGGATAATCTTGATCTAATTCTTTTAAAAGTGGGCTTTTGATTGGTGCTCCTCGCCAGACTGCAAAAAAAACTGGCTTCGGATGGATGGAGCTTAAATTATAAGAAAGTTCATAAGCATCGCTATCATTAGATGATGTGTGGATATAAAGCAACGCATCAACAACCGATAATAAACGTAAACGGTAATGACGATAATTAGCAGGTGTGAAAATGATCCCTGTTTGTCGCTGAAAAGCTTGCTGGTAATCACCTTGTTCTTCACTTAGATTGAAAGGAAGGAATTCAAGACCGTCGATATTATGCTGTAAAAAAGTAATCACATTATCTAAAATCTTCAAGTGGTCTTTATGAATATCCCCCACATCTTGTTTGACTAACAGTTTCATTTTTATTCCCTTTCCTGACGATCGTTAAAAATCGGTTGTTAGGAATACTGTTATACACGGAACTATTAGAATTATTAATCAAGAGCTTGAGATATTTTAGCCTAGATTTAAGATTGATTAAAAAGTATTAAAAAATTAAAATCTAGGCTCATGTATTCGGCTTGTTTATTCGATAGGATAGAGTTTATCAAGTGCGATAGATAACCCATTTTCAGTGACAATACGTACATGATCACGACGTAGTTTCCTTGGTTCATTAACACCGCATGAATGAGCGATTAGACCAACACCGTAATGAATGTATTTGTTATAATTTGCAACCCGCAGTGCTTTATCTTGAACATCTAATCCTTCTTGCAGTTTTGGGTTGTGGGTTGTGATACCTGTTGGGCAAGTATTCTTATTACATTGTAATGCTTGAATACAACCTAGCGCGAACATGTTTCCACGTGCGGAAACAATAAAATCGGCGCCGACGGCTAATGCCCAAGCGACTTTTGATGGGGTGATCAGTTTTCCTGACGCGATGACTTTAATTTGGTCTCGTAAATTGTATTTTTCCAGCATATTAACAAGTAAAGGTAAGCTTTCTTTTAGAGGTAACCCCACATAATCCATGAGTGGTTGTGGCGCTGCGCCTGTACCACCATCTGCACTGTCTAACGTCATAAAATTGGGCGCTGACTCGGGACCACGTTCGATTATTTCTGTTAATAATTCTGCTATCCATTGAGTATGACCTAATACAAATTTAAACCCGACTGGCTTACCTGTTACTTGGCGAATACGTGCGACCATATCCAGTATATCACCAACATTTTTTACTTCTGGATGAGCGTTTGGACTGATGGAGTCTTCACCGACGGGAATACCTCGAATTTTTGCTATTTCTAGTGTGACCTTTTTACCGGGTAATATGCCTCCCTTACCTGGTTTAGCCCCTTGGCTTAGTTTTATTTCAAACATTTTAACTTGTTCTATTTCGGCAATTGATTTTAATTTTTCATCACTTAAATGACCGTATTTATCTCGCACGCCATATTTTGCTGTGCCTATTTGATAAACGAGATCGGCACCGCCGGCAAGATGATGAACGGATAGGCCGCCTTCACCCGTATTTAACCAGCAACCGGCTTCTTTTGCACCATAGGATAATGCTAATACAGCAGGTCTTGAAATAGCACCATAACTCATGGCCGAAATATTAAAGACTGAATTTGTTACGTATGGATATGGGCAATTGGGACCCAAGGTAATAGTTTGTGGGGCGATCGCATCTTCGGCTAATGTTGGAAAGGCACAATTCATAAACATGATAGTACCTACTTGATTGAGATTACGTGTCGAGCCAAACGCGAGGGTGCGGTCAACATTTTTTGCCGCGCGATAAACCCAAGACCGTTCAGCTCGGTTGAAAGGCATTTCTTCACGATCTTGTGCAAAAAAATACTGACGGAAGAATTCTCCTTGTTTTTCAAATAGGTATCGAAATCGTCCGATGACTGGATAGTTATGGCGAATAGCCTGTTTAGTTTGTCTTTTATCTACGATATACATGTAGATAACACTAATTATTCCACCGAAGAGGAGTAAAATGAATAGCCCTGTCATAATATCAAGGCCGAACAGTAGCATGTCAATTTGTGATTTAAATTCCGGTTGCATAGGTAATACCTTTATTGAACTCTACCCTTAAGTTAAGAATACAATAAAGGGAGCTGCACAACTAATCACAATTCCATAATGACTTTATGGAGGCTAATGGACTATTTTGTAACGATATCTTTGGCTATTTTTTGTAGTAGGTAGGTTTCTCGCTCAATTGATAGGCCAGCTCTAGGGTGGCTAGCTATGACGTCAAGGTTATGTGCAATCGCATCGTGGATATTGATCCATAGCGCGCTAACGCCATTTTTTATTTCATTTTCTTCTAAGCGTGGTGTGCCTAATTGTTTGTTGGCATTACAAGTAAAGCAATAGGATAGCATTTGGATACTATCAAAGCCGTCTTTGTACCAAGGGCGAAGTTCTTCGTAACTACCGTAAGGTACTACGTTATGAATATTTTCGGCGCCTGTTTCTTCTTCAACTTCTCGGATTAAACCGGTAATGATGTCTTCATCGTCATGCAATCCGCCACCCGGTAAACTGTAATCATGGTAGCGCGCAGTGAAGATCAATAAGATCTCTTCACCTTGAGTAATAATGCCGCGTGTTGCGACCCGTTGGTCAGTATTTTTAGGTGCGGTTACATCTGGATGGATAGTAGAACGAAGGACGGGCATTTGGTTGATCATTATAAATGGCTCTTATGATTGTTTAACTTGCAGCTAAGATCGGTTTATTTCTACTGTTCTTAGCTATATCACTGTAATGCGTTTTTCGAATCTTGCATTCCATTGCGTAAATGCTGCATGTCATCACGCATTGGAACTCGAATTAGCCATATAGTAGCATATTCGTAAAAAAGACTCTGCAAAGGTGTTTACTTGTATTGATAACTAAATTATTAATTTGCTTAGAGTAATTAAACTTGATATTTCAGTGTGTAATGCTGTACCATTACGCCATTACAGTGTTAATGCGTAGTTTTTATATTATGATCAATGAATTGCTTTTAGATATATCCAGTAAGGACGATATTTCACTGGTTCTGCCATTGCTGCTTTCGTCAGAAGAATTAAATGCTATTAATGCTCGTGTTTTGGTTTATAAAGAACTTTTACTTGGCGAGCGATCACAGCGTGAAATAGCGAAAATACACAATATTAGTATTGCCACTATTACTCGAGGTTCAAATAATTTGAAATCAATGAGTAATATTGAAAAAGAATTATTACAAACATTATTAATTAGGAAGTAGGTTTATGTCTGAAGTCATGACTGCAAATCAAGAAGTGCAGCCATCCTCACTTGGTGGTGTATTTATTATTACGGGTACAAGTATTGGTGCCGGTATGTTTTCATTACCGGTATTAACATCAAACATGTGGTTTGGTTGGGCAGTCCTATTTTTGTGTGTATCTTGGTTCTGTATGTACAGTTCAGCACTTTACTTACTTGAAGCGAACCAAAAATTTAAGCATGGTGTTAATTTTGATTCTATGACGAAGGCTTTATTACCAACATCATTACGCATGTTGAATGGTTTGTCGGTGATGTTTGTCAGTTATATCTTAGTATATGCCTATATTTCGGGTGGTGGCTCGATGTTGGGGCACAGCTTGCAATCGGGTTTAGATATTGAGATTGATCAGTCTGTTGCTAGTTTTATTTTTGCGGTATTACTGGGCTTGATTGTTAGCTTTAGTACTAAAGCGGTTGATCGTTTTACTTCTGCAATGTTAGGTGGGATGGTGATTACTTTTAGTATCGCTATTTTCAGCTTGCTTAGTGGAGCAAATTTTTCTTTATTACAACCATTTGCTGAGATGACAGAACGTTTACCTTATAGTTGGGCTGCAATACCTTCATTAATGGTGTGTTTTGGTTTTCATTCTAATATTCCAAGTCTGGTTAAATATTATAAAAAAGACAGCGCGAAAGTCGTTAATTCCATCCGTTACGGAAGTTTGTTAGCACTGACTATATATATCATCTGGCTGCTTGCGAGTTTTACTGTGATTGGTCGTGATGGATTTGCTTCTGTTATTGCCGAAGGTGGCAATATGGGTGCACTCGTTTCTGCGTTAGAGTCTACGGGATCGGGTGCTACATTAGCGATTACGTTACAACTATTTGCTAATTTTGCTGTAGCAACATCGTTTTTGGGTGTGGCATTAGGTTTATTTGATTTTCTTACTGATTTATTGAAACTTAATGATACCTTGTCTGGTCGTAGTAAAACGGCTTTAGTGACATTTGTACCGCCAATGATAGGCGGTGTGCTATTTCCAAATGGTTTTATCTACGCCATTGGTTATGCGGGCTTCGCTGCCGCTGTATTTGCTTTGTTTACACCTGTCGCACTCGCTTTTCAGGCGCGTAAGCATTTACCAACCACTGACTTTCTTGTTACTGGTGGTTATACACGTATGGCGGTTGTGATTATATTTGCCGTTTGTGTGGTTACCTTTCAAGTATTGTCTATGATGGGGATGCTAGCGTAAGTACGTTAATTAATAGTATGACCGCCGTTAATGAGTATGTTATTAACGGCGGGTTAGTTGATTATAAGTTAATTAAAATGTGATTAGATTTAAGTTTTTGAAATTAATCTCTATTTGTATTATTTAGTGCTTTATTTTGTCACTTTTTTGAGATATGACACTATTTTGAAACAATAATGATATTAGTTTTGAATTAATTCTATTTTATTCAGTATAATAAGATATATTTTGATTATGTGATATGAACATGAATTATACCTTTTCTCGCGCGGCCATTATTTTTACCTTTGCCTTCTCTTTATCGGGCTGTTTTGATATTGCTGACACGCCAAAATTAAACTCTTCATGGGAAGCTACTGGCTCAACATCAAGTAAGAGCGAGCAATTCGGTTTTATTAATGACTCTACAAGCACATGTCCTACCTTTTTAACGAATAACAGCACTGATATTGAACAGATTTCATTACCTGCTGAATTTAGTATTGTGGATTGGAATATTTATAAGCAACAGGGTGATGATTGGCGTTCAGAGTTAACTACATTAATTGAACAAAATGATTTGATCGTCTTACAAGAAGCTAAATTAAGCTTCTTGCTACATCAATTAATGCAGCAGTATGGGTTAAGTTGGACACAAGTTGAAGCTTTTAGTATTTATAAGCAGTCGATGGGTGTATTAACAGCAAGTAAAATAGAACCGATATCAGTGTGTAAACAAGCATTAGCGGAGCCTTGGATTCGTTTTCCTAAATCGTCGTTGATTAGTTATTACCCTTGGACGGGCAGTGATAAACCACTGCTTGTTGCTAATATGCACATGATTAATTTTACACTGGGTGTTGATGAATTTAATCAGCAATTAGAAAGCGTAATTTCTGTGATTCGTCAGCATCAGGGACCTGTCATTATGGCTGGTGATTTCAATACTTGGACAAATAAGCGCTTGAGCAGGCTGATTGAGGTAACGGCAAGTGTTGAGTTACAACAATTGGTTTATCAAAACGATGTGCGTGAAACTGCATTTGGTCATCCCCTCGATGATATTTATTTTAGAGGGTTGCAACAAATAAGTGCCTCATCTTATGAAACAACAACATCCGATCATAACCCGATTGTTGCGCGTTTTGGCCCTTTGTTTTAGCTCTTTGTTTTAGTTATGATTAATGGAATGAATTTTATGGAAAAATTTAAACAGCTGTATCCGATTATTGTCGATGACATTGTACGCTGGGGTGACATGGATGCCTTTGGTCACGTTAATAATACCGTGTATTTCCGTTATTTTGAACAAGCGCGGATTGGTTATTTTGATCAAATTAAGGCAATGGAATACATGCAAGCGCATGGTATTGGTCCAATTTTAGCCGC
>Ga0209395_1003130_pt1 | contig 20866 bp, 19 predicted proteins | sample GOMGulsemesocosm_3_FD_184635 | JGI IMG/M metagenome (GOLD analysis project Ga0209395, IMG submission 184635) | Methane-oxidizing microbial communities from mesocosms in the Gulf of Mexico - GOM9D Gulf of Mexico (SPAdes) (version 2) | ecosystem: Environmental > Aquatic > Marine > Cold seeps... | reverse complement strand
ACGCTGCAGTTGAGTTATATGCAGAAGTGTTCGAACAAGAGAATTCACTCGACAAATTAGAAGCTTTCACCAGTTTTAACGGTCCTGATTTTTATGGGTTACCACGCAATAAAGATACAATTGAATTAGAAAAAGTATCTTGGGACGTACCAAAAACGCTGACATTAGGTCAAGCTGAAATGGTGCCAATCCGCGGTGGTGAACAGATCCATTGGCAAGTGAAATAATAAACGTAATTTAGGGGTAAACCTTTACCCCTATTTTTTGTAAATATAAACCATTCTTTGCTAATCCTACATCCCAACTAAAGATTACGGCAACTCCGTTGAAACACCGCTATGCTTAAATTTATATCTTGAATTAATAATCAAAGGTTTAAATGCAAGTTAGCACTCAGAAAGAATTGCCACAGAAGAATATTACGCGGCGACTATCTTTCTCTGCGTTTGCATTTCTCGCATTATCTGTTTGTGTATGGCTGGGTTTTTGGCAATTAGATCGTGCTGAAGAGAAACGGCAATTACTTGATGCGCCACAGATATTACTCACCACTTTAAACAATATAACCCTTGCTAACTTACACCAACCAATTCGTTTATCTGGCTATTTTGATAATGAGCATCCAATTTTATTAGACAATCAAATCAATAATAAACAAGCGGGTTATCATTTATATTTACCTTTTACTTCTCAGCACAGAACAATTTTAGTCAATTTAGGTTGGATAAGAGCAACACAACAAAGATCCCAATTACCGAAAATTAAGCGCTTCGAAGGCGACTTTTCAATTACAGGCAATTTAAGTCTTCCTCAAGGCTCGCCATTACTGCTGGGTGATAATGCCATGATGACGGAACAGGGCGTGTTACGAGTCCAAAAAACCGTAACTAGCGATATACAATCGCATATTCCATATGAGCTTGCACCGCTATTATTACAGCTGGATAACGACACTAAACTTGGCTTTATCAAAAATTGGACTATCACGGTTATGCCGCCGGAGAAACATATTGCCTATGCTGTCCAGTGGTTTGCGTTAGGGGCTGCTATATTTGTTAGCAGCATTATATGGTTGAAGACTAAATTTTAAATCTTACGGTAATGCGTATACAAGGATGAATAATATGCAGAAGAAACCTCTCTATATAATGTTGGTACTTTTTATCGCGCCAATTATCTTTGCGAAATTAGTATTAATGAACGGTTGGTATCAAGGTGCAGAAACCAATTCAGGTCAGCTAATCTCACCTCCAATCACCATTTCCAATACCTCAAATGCATGGCTAATGCTGTATAACCCACCTAAACATTGTAATGAACAATGCCTACAGAGCCTTTGGCAAATACAACAAGTCCATATTTTGCTTGCGGCTGAAGGTGAGCGAGTACAAACTTACCTGTTGTCTGCAGTTAACAAATTAACAGCGACATCTGAGCTCAAACTAAAGAATAACAACAAACTAGCAGTTAAAGATATTCCCTTACCAAGCATCATTTCAGCCAATATAAATAACCAAGAGTTCACCCTTAATACATTGTACCTCGTCGATCCGCTTGGTAATGCCTTTATGCAATATCAATTTCCTGCCGAGTACGAAAATGCCGTCAGTATTTCAGCTGGATTATTAAAAGATATGAAACGACTCTTAAAAATCTCCAAGATTGGGTAATTCATACCTGCTATTTATAGGGATATCGTATGAGCAAACTGGTTAACGCCGCATTAATACTAGCACTATTAGTTATTGCACTTGGGGCTTACACCCGCTTAACTGATGCTGGACTTGGCTGCCCTGATTGGCCTGGTTGTTATGGCTTCAATATAGTGCCAAGCAGTGAAAACGATCTTAATATTGCTCAACAAGCTTTTCCCAATCAGCCTATTGAAGTACATAAAGCCTGGAATGAAATGATCCATCGCTATTTAGCAGGGTTATTAGGCATGACTATATTGGCTATATTTATTGTCAGCCTCCACATTAAAAAGCAACAGCTATTAGCCGCAGGTATCTGCCTGTTAGTGCTATTCCAAGCATTCCTTGGCATGCTGACCGTCACTCTGAATCTACAGCCATTAATTGTAATGGGTCATTTACTTGGCGGTTTTGCTATCCTGTCTTTCTTGACGCTACTTCGATTGCGTTTAATCGATAGCTTAATTGCAGCAGGAAATAAAACTAATCATAAAAAGATAAGTGACTTGAATATTTATCTGCTCGCTATCCCAGTATTAATTATCCAAATAGCCTTAGGTGGCTGGACGAGCGCTAATTATGCTGCCATCGTTTGCAACGAATTTCCGATATGTAATGGCGATTGGCTACAGAACTATTCTTTATTCAATGCACTGCGTTTACCGCCAACAGCAGAGAGCTATCAATATGGGGTATTTGATACCATTACTCGCATGAATATTCATATCAGTCACAGACTTTGGGCAGCTATCACTTTCCTTTATCTATTGTTCACCGCGGTTTCAATATTTTATAAAAGCAGTTCCACCACAATCCAAACCTTATCAGCCGTATTATTGGTAACGCTAACTCTACAAGTCGTGCTTGGCATATCAAATGTTTATCTGCAGTTACCTTTAGCAATTGCAGTTGCACATAATCTAGTTGCAGCATTACTTCTAACCACATTAATCACATTATTGTGGTTATACCGAAAAAATTTGCAGGAGACAGTATGAATAATTCCATCGCCGCAACCCCAGTAACTCAAAATTGGCAGGCTTATTACCAACTAACTAAACCTAAAGTTGTCGCTTTATTGCTATTAACAGCATTAGTCGGAATGGTACTAGCTTTACCAACATTACCCCCTCTGCAATTACTCGTTCCAGCATTAGTAGGAATCGGACTAATGTCTGCGGCAGCAGCAGCTTACAACCATATCCTCGACCAACGTATTGATGCCATCATGACGCGAACACATCAACGGCCACTGGTGCAAAACAAAGTCAGCACACCGAAAGCCATTATATTTGCAACCAGCATGGCAGTGACGGGCATGATCATTTTATTCTACTTCGTCAATGCTCTTACTGCTTGGCTTACTTTCGCTAGCTTGATCGGCTATGCTGTGGTTTATACCATGTATTTAAAAAGAGCCACGCCACAAAATATTGCAATTGGCGGACTAGCAGGCGCAACGCCACCGTTATTAGGTTGGGTTGCTATGACAGGAGAAGTAACAGGGCAAGCTTGGTTGCTAGTGATGATTATTTTTACTTGGACACCGCCGCACTTCTGGGCTCTAGCTATTCATAAAGAAAAAGAATATGCCAAAGCCAAAATTCCTATGCTGCCAGTTACCCATGGTAGTGAATACACTAAAACCCTTATTCTTTTATATACCTTCTTGCTATTACCTGTAACTTGGCTGCCTTGGTTAACTCAGCTCAGTGGCATGTTTTATTTAATTGGCACAACTATATTAGGCGTTATTTTTGTTCAATATGCTTATAAGTTGAAATTTAACCCACAAAGAAATACTGCATTTAATACCTTCAAATTTTCCATCATTCATCTCATGTTACTGTTTGTACTTTTACTTATTGACCATTGGCTTATTCACATGTAGATAAATGTTTTGTTATAAAACAAGCGCCTACATAATTACCTACATAGATATAGAAACTATAACTCAGCGCACCAACAGTCCACATCAACTATAATCTAATAAGGACACAATTTTTTATATGGGCTCAAAGTCAAATTAACAGCTTAGGGCACTAGTTCGGTGTTGTTTTTTTTTATGAAACCTCTATCATAGTGAAAATAAAATTGAGAGATTAAAAAATATTTTAATCTCTCATCCTATTTTAGTTAACAACTTCGTTAACATCAATTGTTTAGCTTATAAACTTAAGCATCTGCTGAGGAAAAATTATGATCAGTGTATTCGATATCTATAAAATTGGTATTGGTCCTTCGAGCTCACATACTGTTGGCCCAATGAAAGCTGCCAAGCAATTTATCGATGATTTACGAGCGACAGGAAAAATCCGAGAAGTCACTCAAATCACAGTGGATGTGCATGGTTCATTATCGCTAACAGGTAAAGGTCATCATACTGATACCGCTATCTTAATGGGTCTTGCTGGTAACTTACCAGAGACCGTTGATATTGATGCAATTCCAGAATTCGTTCAACGTGTAGAACAAACACGTCGCTTACCTATCGGTCTACATTGCCATACAGTAGACTTCCCAGCGAGCGCGATGAACTTCATCGATGAACCACTTGAATTACATGAAAACGGTTTGAAGATCCATGCTTGGATCGCTAACGAAGTTGTATTTTCAAAAACTTATTACTCTACTGGTGGCGGTTTCATCGTTGACGAAGAAAACTTCGGTCTAACGCAAGGTGAAACAGCTGACGTTAAATACCCATTTAACAGCGCAGCAAAACTTGTAGAACATTGCCAAGAAAATGGTCTATCAATCAGCGCAGTTATGGCTGAAAACGAAAGAGCATTCCGCTCAGATAAAGAGACATTTTCGCAATTCTCAAACATTTGGACAACGATGTCTGAAGGTATTGAGCGTGGCTGTAGAACAGAAGGCTTATTAGCGGGTCCATTACGTGTTCCACGTCGTGCCGCAGCACTTAAACGTCAACTTGAATCAAACGACGGTTTCAGTTCAGATCCAATGAACATCATTGACTGGGTTAACATGTTCGCACTTGCAGTAAGTGAAGAGAATGCGGCCGGCGGTCGTGTTGTGACAGCACCAACCAATGGGGCTGCAGGTATCATCCCTGCCGTGCTTGCTTACTACAACAAATTTATCCGTCCATTAGGCCGTGATGAATACACTAAATTCTACCTTGCTTCAGGCGCTGTAGGTATCCTATATAAAACTAACGCATCTATTTCAGGTGCTGAAGTTGGCTGCCAAGGTGAAGTAGGCGTATCTTGCTCAATGGCTGCGGCTGGTCTAGCTGAACTGATGGGTGCAAGCCCTGCACAAGTTTGTGAAGCGGCTGAAATAGGCATGGAACATAACTTAGGTTTAACTTGTGACCCAGTTGGCGGGCAAGTTCAAGTACCTTGTATCGAACGTAACGCAATTGCAGCTGTTAAAGCGATCAATGCTTCACGTATGGCAATGCGCCGTACCAGTGAGCCATGTGTATCTTTAGATAAAGTTATCGAAACTATGTACGAAACAGGTAAAGACATGAATGCTAAATACCGTGAAACATCACAGGGTGGTTTAGCAATTAAAGTACTAAATGTTGGCGATATCAAAAAAGCCCATACTTGTACTTAATCTCTGCATCTATAAATTATTAGTTGTAATAAAAAGGGAAACGCTCAGCGTTTCCCTTTTTTATATACCAATTTAAAAGGTCGTCAAATATTAACGCATTGGTAATTTCACGTTCGCGAACAGCTGCTCTATTTCTTCTTCTGATTTCAGCATGATCGCTTTGTCGACTAGATCTCGAGTCAAATGAGGAGCAAAACGTTCCATGAAATCATACATATAAGTACGTAAGAAAGTGCCTTTTCTAAAGCCAATCATGGTAGTGCTTGAAGAGAATAAGTGGCTAGCATCCAGACGGACTAGATCGGTATCTACTTCATCATCAAATGCCATTGTTGCTAATACACCAACACCAATACCGAGTTTGACATAAGTCTTGATCACATCAGCATCTGTCGCTGTAAATACAATCTTAGGCGTTAACCCTGCTTCATCAAACGCACAATCTAATTCTGAACGGCCAGTAAAGCCAAACACATAAGTCACTAAAGAATACTGCGCTATATCTTTAACCGTTAACTTACCAACTTTTGTTAATGGATGACCGGGTTTAACAATAATTGATCGATTCCAGTGATAACAAGGCAGCATCACCAAGTCGCTATATAAATGCAGCGCTTCGGTAGCAATAGCAAAATCGGCCGTACCTTTAGACACTGAATCACTGATCTGTGCTGGTGTTCCTTGATGCATATTCAACGACACATCCGGATAGCGTTCAATAAAACCTTTGATCACATTCGGCAATGCATAACGCGCTTGGGTATGAGTTGTAGATATGTTCAACGTGCCTTTTGAAGGGTGAGTATGCTCACTCGCTACCGCTTTAATACTCTCAACTTTACCTAAGATATCAGCAGAAATACGGATAATATCTTTACCCGCCGGCGTTACTTTAGTGAGGTGTTTACCACTACGCTCAAAAATTTGCACACCCAGTTCATCTTCCAGCATGCGAACTTGCTTACTAATACCCGGTTGTGAGGTATAAAGGCTTTCAGCAGTTGCTGACACATTTAAGTTATGATTTAAAACTTCGACGATATACCTAAATTGCTGTAGCTTCATCTGTAATGTGCTCTGAGTTCAAAGTAATTGATTTTACACTATCCAAAGAATAACGTAATGCTGTTATTGTAGAGTTGTAATATATTTTAAGAGGTATTGTGAACACTGTATACTATTAACAATCTTATGAATAATCATAACTATAGGAAAGGCGATGATACAGACTAACAACGATACCAATAAACATAGTGTTAGTTATGCCATGATCTTAACATCTGCTGTACACGATATGAAAAACTCCCTGTGTTTAGTACTGCAATCTATTGAAACAATGTCGACAGAACTAGAAAAAGAGCAAAAAAACAACAAGCATAGCGCCACATTAGCCGACTTACATTATGAAGTGTTACGCCTTAATAGCAGCTTAATCCAGGTATTATCACTGTACCGCGATGAAAATGATCAATTACCCCTTAATATTACCGAGTGTTTTATCGCAGACTGTTTTGAAGAATTACGAGCAAAAAACCAAATATACAGTAAAAACCATCAAATTGAGACGTTCATAGATATTGACCCTGAGTTAGTTTGGTATTGTGACTATAACTTGGTTAGCTACTTGATAACTGATATTTATATTAATGCTTTAAGGTACTGCCAAGGAAAAATTAAAGTAACAGCAGCAATTGCCGATAATAAATTAAAGATTATCGTTGCTGATAATGGTCAAGGTTATCCTGAACCAATGTTAAAAGCTCAGAGTCAATCCATGGCAGAGTTAGCTAATAAAAAAGGACGCACAGGATTAGGGCTATATTTTTCTCGCCTAATCGCAGATGCCCATTGTAACCATAATCAACGCGGTTCAATTATGTTAAGCAATGGCGGCGAATTAGGCGGAGGCATATTCACCTTAATACTACCTTAACGTGAATGTTTAGTTTATAGTAACATTCATTTTCAAATGATTAACATCAGGTTTTTATTACATGAAGCTTACATTTATAGTCATTGCTATTGCAGTGTTACTATTCCTTGTGATTGGCTACAATATTGTACTGCAGTACAAACGCAAAGCGATCACGGAAAAGCGTCAAGCGATCATCAAACACCGAAAAATTATCGAAGAGTCGGAAGAACTCCTCTTAAATTCGACATCTTTACCATATAGTAAAGTATTAACTATGGTGCTGCACAAGCGCATGTATGATGCATTACTTGCCATATTACAGCTTGATTCTTCACTGCAGCAAGTCAGGCAACGTTTATCCAATGTAAAATCACAGATTGAGCAAATCAAAGTAAATCCATCATCAACAGATTCAGTGAACTTTAGAAGTCCCGCTAACGACAGAGAAGCGATTGTACTTTTACAACAAATTAAAAAAGTACGTAATGTATTACGATCTGAACATTCAAAAAGTAAGCTAAATACTCAAGCGTTTATTCTTGAAGATCGTAAACTAGAACTAATGCAGTTAAATGTAAATATTGATAACTTACTTAAACGTGCACTTGAAGCTCGTGCAACCCGGCAGTTCGGTTCTGCGAAACAAATGCTTAGAAAAGGTATCGACACACTGAATACCATTAATGACAAAAGTGACTTCCTAACCAACAAATACAATAATATGGTGACTTTACTCGGAGAGATTAACGAGCAATTAACCCTCGCATCAAGTGAAGACTTAAAAGATCGTCAAGTAAAAGAAGACGAGAAGAATGAGCTCGACTTATTGTTCCAACCAAAACAAAAATGGTAAGCAGTTACACTTTTTTAAAATATAAAAAATAGACTTGTGATCACAAGCCTATTTTTTCATCTGCTATTTATTCTTTCATGTGGAGCTTAGCCTACAGTAACCTCAGACGCGACTCGTTCAATCATGCCATAATCAGCAAAGACCTCGTAACCCATTAACTCTCTACGTAGCATATCTAGCGCCAAGTATTGACTAACAACACGAATACCTTGTCTACCCCAGCGTGGGATATACATCAACTGCGTATATGTTTTATCTTTAGTTGCTAATGAAAAAGCCACTGTCCCCACTGGTTTTTCATCGCTACCGCCATTAGGTCCAGCAATACCTGATACAGATAAAGCGAAATCAACACCAGCCTTGCTTCTTGCTCCCTGTGCCATCTCAGCTGCCACTTCTGATGATACTGCGCCAAAACTTTCCAGCGTGGTCCCTTTCACACCGACAAGGCGCTGCTTTGCCTCGTTACTATATGTCACATGACTAGAATCTAAATAGCCAGAGCTACCCGATATAGCCACTAATTCACTGGCAATCATACCGCCAGTACAAGACTCAGCTAAAGATAAGGTTTGTTGACGAGATAATAATAATTGTTGGATTTCTTCAGCTAACTTATATCCCGAGTCACTAATAATAAAATCAGTGAGTTCGATTTTAATCAACTCCACTGCAATTTGGAGATCGCTCTGTGAAACGGATAATAATTTTATTTCAATGGTTGGTAATACCGCACGAAAACCTAAGGTAATAGAACGGGGCAACGGTAAAGCGTTTAAACGATCATTCAACGTAGACTCAGAAATACCAAAACAGCTTAACTTTATTAGTTTCGGCACGACAACCGATTGAAAACGTTGTTGAATATCTGGAATAATTTGCTCTGTAACCATCTGCTTAAATTCATGCGGTACACCTGGAGTAAAGTAAAAGCGTGCTTTATTAAAGCTAACACTAAATCCACACGCGGTCCCAACAGGATTGTCAACCACGTCGCTTCCTTGAGGCAACCAAGCTTGCTTTTCATTGCTCTTAGACAGACTACGCCCAGTTTGTAAATACTTATTAGTTAAATGATCAAACCATTGTTGGTTTAACACCAGTGGTACAGTCATCGCCTGAGCAGCGGCTTCAGCACTCAAATCATCGCTAGTTGGCCCTAAACCGCCATTCATAATAACAACATCGGCGCGCAAGCTAGTTTCGGTAATGATATCGACCAAACTTGCCATGTCATCGGCAACGGTATGCCGACGTGTTATTTCTCGACCTTGCTGTAAAAAATACTGTGAGACCCAAGCTGCATTGGTATCAATGATCTGCCCTGAAAGTACTTCATCACCCGTACTAATAAATTCAATCCGCATTTTCTGTCCCTATTGCTTCGATTTATGACCAACTAACTATTACTTCTTTATTCTTATTACTAAGTAGAAAATAACTTAAAAAAGATAAGATCCCACAAGCACTGATCACTATGATCATAGGCAATGGCGTACCATCATGTAAAGCACTCACCACTAATCCAGATATTGCACCAAGACCAAAACGTACCGTTGCCCCAAGCGCAGCTGCAGTTCCAGAGATATGGGAAAATTCAGCCAATATCCCGGTCATCACATTAGAGCCGATCAAGCTAATCAAGCTAATATATGCCACAGTCGTTACTACTAACCCCACCAAGCCAAAACTCAAATTAAAGTTAACCAGTAAGAATATAACCGACACAATCAGACTGACAATCACGCCTGCGCGGAGAATTTGCTGATAGCCAAAACGCATCACAACTTTAGCGTTCAACCAAGTCACTAACATCATACCTAAAATATTACAGGCAAACAGGTAGCCATAAACTTGTTCATTAAGGTTGAAATATTCGATATAAACAAACGGTGAAGCAGTTAGAAATGCAAACATACCAGAGACATTAAACGCCCCACATAACATCAGACCAAGGGCTTTTTTATTTCGTAATATCACGCCGTAATTAGTAAATACTTGTTTCAAGTTAAACGGTACCCGCTTTTCTTTAGGCAAAGTTTCTTTAATGCCGACACAGGTAATGATAAAACACAACATAGTTAGCACCGCCAAAGTAACAAAAATACTGTGCCAGCTAAACCAGTTAATTAATTGAGCACCAAGCATAGGCGCAACCAGTGGTGCCACCGTCATTGATAACACCACATAGGACATCATTTTAGAAAACATAGAGCCAGAAAATAGATCTCGTAAGAGAGAGCTGACGACCACAGAGGCAGCACCGCCACCAATGGCCTGCAATAGACGCAACCACCTAAATTGTTCAATGCTATCGCCGTATACAATGCCGACACTGGCAATAAAATAAATGGCAAGGCCACTTAACAGCACAACACGACGGCCATAACTGTCCGCTAACGGACCATAAAATAACTGTCCAATGGCAAAACCAAGCAGATAAGTACTAAGAGTGGTTTGAATAAGCTCAATTGATACATTAAAGTCACTGGCAATGCTTGGCATCGCAGGTAAATACATATCAACAGCTAATGGTGTTAATGCGGATAATAAGGCTAAAAACGGGATGAGAAAGTACAGCTGCATAATCGGTCTCTCAGCTAGAGTGCTAAAGGACCGACTATGATAACAGGTTATTTATTTCCAAGTATCCGATATATCAGATTTATCCGCTTCTAATAATTTTTCGGCATATTTCACTTTTGTATCTGACAAGTACGCTTTAAATATCGAAATACCTTGCTGATAATAAACTAAACCTTGGCCTGGATCATTAGGTAGTAACAGCATCTTAATGAGACAAGCATGGCAATGTTGCAAAGTACCACGCAACATATCCGCAAGATATGCATCCTTAGTTTTATACTTACTATGTAATAGAATAAACTGCTGATGTAATTGATTTAATGCGTCATAACGACTTTCAACAACACTATCAAGAATAGTCAGCATTTCATCGACAAAAGGAGTGAATAAATTTTGCTGTAATATATCACTGTATTGCTGAGCAATTTTGTCACTTGCTACGGCATAATGAGTAAAGAAATCATTAATTAATGTCGTTTTATCCATTGCTGATTCCGGCAAAAGTATATCTGCAGAGTCAATAACAGGTGCATTTTCAACTTTAATACCGTTACCAAGGTTGCAACAGTTTACTTCAGGATTAAGCTCTAATAAACGTTCTAAGCCGCGCGCAGACATCTGAAATATAACCGTCGTCTCAACTTCATCAACGCGATTACCAGGGGCTGTAAGATTAGCAAGCGCTTTCTTATCAAAGAATTGTTTATCTTTTCCGTCATTATCATAATAAATACTTTTTTTACTATGATGGGCATCACTGGTGAAACCAAGGTCAACACCAAACAGATAAACATTTTTAAACCCAGCACGTACAAAGAATGACAATGCTAAATTAGTCACCGTAGGGTTACAGAAAATCAATTGCGCAAGTTCATCACTGTCGCAAGCAAGTTCAGGATTAGTCAGCATTTCGGTTGATGGCTCAACCATTTTCAAGCCCATCAATTTGCGGTCAAATAAATCTGCCACATCGGGAGAGATAGTGTTTAAAGTCAGTAATGGAATCGAACGAATAAAGTCATCATCACCTACTGACTTCAATACGCTATGAGTAATACGAGTTCGTTCCATTTCCAGATGAAAGTCCGGCTTAATACCATATTGGTAAAGTGCTCGTAATGTCGTACCACAACTCGCTAAAATAACTTTATCGCGGTTAGCAATAATATACTCAATATGGTCGTCAAGCGAAGGTCCGTTACCTAAGATAAATACAGGTTTATCACAATACTCAGCTAACGGCGTAGTCGCCGCTAAGATAGGTACGTGATTATTTAAATTATGGTATTGATGTGAAAGAGCCAATAATGAATCATCAAAAAAACCAAGTCCGAAAGCGACTTCAAAAGACTGTTTATTAAACTTTTTAAGCGCCTTATCCATTTGTTCTGTCGCGTAATGTTTATAGCAAAAACTAAATGTCGCGTCATAACGGCCTTTCGTTATAAGCTCTTCAGAAATATCCGCAAAAAAATCATCTTCATTCGCGCCCAAACATAGGTGCAAGCTGCTACCCGTTTCATCTAACTGAGCTAAAATACCAGCCCAATCAATAGCAAATAGACTCGCATAGAAAAAGTCGTTTTCTGGCTCATAGATATAAATACGTTTAACACTGTGCTTTTCAAGCATCAGCGGTAAATAATAGCCAAGACCTAAACCAAAACACACCATCATATTTACCGCTTCAGGTAAAATAAGTTCGTGCTTGTGCGACTCATCAACGTGATTAACCAAGGTGGTCATTTGGTTTAAATATTTAACGTGCACAAAATCAATCGGATTAGCTAAATCATCAGCAAAATCGACTCTGGTCATCTGTGGAGAAAAACGATACTTTTCAAAATCGATGATGCCATCACGGTAATAATTATCACCCAGCACGACATTATTCTGACCATCAACAAGATGTAATTCATTGTTGAATTCTGCGAGTTCAAATTTTTCAGGTTCATAATCAATGAATGAATCATAAATATCAGGAATATATTGTTTAAAAGCAGCCATGTTAGCTTGATATTGGGCAATAGCATCAACCTTTGGTACACGTTGCTCAGCATAAATAGTATCTATTTCTTGTGCTAAACCCAGGTTCCTTTGGTGTTGTTTCTGTAAGCGTTCTAGGTCGGCTATTTGTGTTGCAATTTCCTGATCTAAATTATCCATAATATAACCTAATATTTTTTGATATCGAGATATCGATTAATTGATTTGATGCTGCGGCGAGTGGTAAATTGTTGGGATTTAACTTGTGCTTTAAGCTGCTCTAACTGTAATAACTGAGTTTCATCATCGGCTAACAAACCTTGGAGGAAGGTTCGTGTCGCCATTGTTATTTTAGGTTGTTCAAGTTCAACTAATCGTTGAATAAGTTGCTGGCGTCGCTCTAATGCTTCATTTACACCAGCTAAATTTTCTTCTTGTAACAAACCACTAGCACGCAGAGATAAGGCTCTGACCTCTTCAATCAAGAAATCAGTATTATCGAGATTATGTTCCTTATTATGCACCTTGCGCATTTTTACGTAACTCTTCAGCTTTGTCTTTTTCGCTTTGCGGTATGTTTAACCAAGCATCTTTAATCGGTGAGATCAAGGTTACGATTTCATCAAGTGGTTCAATTGATTGCTCCAATGCCGCATCATTTAAGCGTACTTGTACATAGCGGTATAATGCTTCAAAGTTTTCACCAATTTCAGGGTGAACTTTATGGTTAATACCATCGATTAAGCCTGAGGTAATATTGATAGAACGGTTAATTGACTTTGCACGGCCTTCAATATCTTTACGCAAGATACAGCCCTTAGCAACAGCAACAGAATCAAGTAAACCTTGTAATAACATAAAAATAACTTGGTGGTTATCTGCCGTAGCAATACCACTTTCACGACTAACTTGTTGATAACGTTTTACATTAGCTCTCATGTTTTTACCTAATTATGTTGTAAACAATGTATATCAGCCTAATTGGCTGGATAAATAATCTCGTGTAGCGTTATACCTAGAAACTGTACTGTCTAAAGCGGTATATTTCTGTCTTAACGTATCTTCAAAGGACTCGATATAGCGATCTAAATCTGCACGATCGTCTTCTAACTCTCGTAGACCAGAATTCAACAGTGTTTGGCGTTGAGAAATTGTACCTTTAGAGTCCAAACTATTTGCAAGTAAACCGTCAAGTTTTGTTGCCACACCACCGGTACCAGCAAAAAGCTTGCCAAGATCACCTAAAGAGCTGCTAATAGCCTCGTTTAAACGTTCTTCGCCAGATTTCCCGCCATTACTACCAAATGGGTTAATCGCCAAAACACCGCCCTCTTCCAAAGATATACCCGCAGAATATAAGGTGTTTAAGCGACCTGTGGTGCCTGTTACCTCACTGCCAGTGAGCATTTGCATTTGTTGCTTAATACCACGGGCAGTCGAATCAAATTTCAAACTCCCTGTCTCAGGGTGTGTAAGGGTGTTAATCTGGCTCATTAACGCATTATAACCTTCCACAAAATCAGTAACTAACTCTTTAATCGCAGGGGGATTCGTCGCAGTCGAAAACGTGACGGTATCCAGTCCTTCAGTCAAAGAATTGGCAGTAATTGCTACGCCACTCACCGCTTTATCGAAGGTATTATTCGCTTGTGTGATGACACTGCCATCGACTTCAATAATGGCATCCGTGGCGGCATCACCGACCATACCACTGGTAATGATACCTAAACCAGAATTGATACTTGTTACTGATAAATTATTGGCTGCGCCAGTTTGCTCTGAGGTATAAATAATTTTAGCCCCCAAATCAGAACTAATAATATTTGCACTCACACCAAAGTTATCAGGGGCATCGTTAATCAGTTTTTGAATATCTTGCAAGGTATCTGTGGCGGCAATAGTGATATTAAATGTTTCTGACCCAGCAGAAAAATTGGCCACACCCGTACCGATGGTTGATGAACGAGCAGGTAAATAAGTTGATTCAAGACGAGAGCCTGATGCCAGCTGGTTGACCTTTACATCAAATGTACCTTTAGGAACTACCCCTGATGCTTTAATGCTAATGGGTAAGGAAGATTTAGTTTCTGATTCTGAACCAGACTCTTGTTTAGAGCCTTGATAACTCAGGAAGGTTTTGCTTTGGTAAAAAGTATCTGTATTGCCTAAACGCGCAGTAATATCTTTAAAATCAGCAAGTGCAGAACGTAAGGTTCCAACACCGGAAAATTCAGTATTAATGGTGATTTCTTTTTCATTAAGACGGGCTTCTTTCGGCGCTCTTTCCGCTGAAACAAACGTACTAATGATAGACTCTAGGTCAAGACCTGAACCAGTACCAGCCATTGTAATCGCCATGGGTATCCTTAAAGTTCATTAACGTTATGACCAAACGGTCATAACGTTAACTAATCAAACAATTTCATCAAACAGCATACCGCTGCTACTTGATATATTATCCGTAAACTTTTCGATGTTAGCGACCATTTTTAGTACTGCTTCAGAAGGCAGTTCTTGCAATGTTTCACCGCTCTCTGGATCGATAACTTTAACAATCATGCGTTCAGATTCGCGATGAACACTGAAGTTTAACTTCTTATTATTAACATCAAAATGAGTTTGCAGAGCATCCGTTGCTTCTAGCAATTTTTGCTCCAGTTTTTCATCATTTTGAGAAACAGCTAAAGTATTATCTTTTTTTGGTCTTTTAACAGGGACAGTTTCTTCAGATATGCTTTTATCCTGAGCAGACACTGCCGCAGGAGTCGTGATAATCGCTGAAGGTTTAATACTTGCAGCAGCTAAATTATCAATCGCCATATAACCTCCGAATGTGAAAATGCCCCACATAAATAAAATGTGAGGCAGTTATCTAACCATCAGATTATAGTAGAGAAAGTGCTACTTGTGAACCCTGATTAGCTTGACTTAGCATTGAACTTGCAGCTTGTTGCTGAACTTGGTTACGCGCCAGATTAGCTGATTCTGCAGCAAAATCAGTATCCATGATACGTGATTTAGATGCCGATACGTTTTCAGAGATATTCGTTAAGTTACGAATAGTTGAAGAAAAACGGTTTTGCTTTGCACCAAGATCTGCACGAGTGTCAGTCACTTTTGCAATCGCAGCATCAAGTGCCGTAATCGAAGCTTGAGCTTTAGTCGCATCAGTAATGTCATTACCATCGATTTTAAGACCTGTAGTCCCCATACTCGCAGCAATATTAACCTTAATGGTTTGGTTTGCATCAGCACCCACTTGGATATTAGCAGTATAAGTACCGTCAAGTAATGCAACACCACCGAAAGTTGTATCCGCAGCTACACGGTTTATTTCAGATTGTAGCTCTTTAAATTCTTTATCCAATGCGCCACGGTCAGCAGACGTGTTTGAACCATTCGCAGATTGAATTGATAGCACACGCATACGTTGCAACATTGTTGTTGTTTCGTCTAGTGCACCCTCTGCTGTTTGTGATAATGAAATACCGTCATTAGCATTACGTGATGCTTGGTTCAAACCACCAACTTGCGCATCTAAACGAGCACCAATTTGCAAACCCGCTGCATCATCTGCAGCGCTATTTACACGTTTACCAGACGATAAACGTTCAAATGATGTTTTTAATGAATTCGATGCATTAGTCAAATGACGCTGAGAATTTAGCGATGATACATTCGTGTTTACATAAACAGCCATATTACTCTCCTAATAGAAATCCTGTTAAGGACTGCTGTTATTAGAAATACAGCCCTTATTTAAATAAATTTTTTGTCCTCATAGAAGTTATCGTCAACATACAAATAACCTTTAGAAAAAAAATTAATTTATTCAGATTTTTTCAGATAGCAGGAAATGTCAGTGTAAACTGATTAAAAGGGCTTAATGATAAAACAGCGTATTAACTCCGCAGAGTTAATACGCGCTAGATAGGAAGATTAACTAAACGTGGCTAACCTTGCAGTAATGACATCGCTACTTGCGACTGTTGATTTGCTTGACTTAACATAGTGCTTGCAGCTTGTTGAGCAACTTGATTTTGCGCCAGCTTCGCTGATTCTGCTGCAAAGTCTGCATCCATAATTCGTGATTTAGACGCAGATACATTCTCAGAGATATTGGTTAAGTTACGGATAGTTGATGAGAAACGGTTTTGCTTCGCACCTAGATCCGCACGTACATCCGTTACAGTTGCAATAGCACTATCAAGGTTTGCGATAGCGGTTTGCGCACCAGCAGCGGTAGCAATGGTATCAGCACCTAAGCCTAAACCTGCCGAGTCCATATCCGTTGTGATTTTCACATTGATGATTTGGTTAGCATCCGCACCGATTTGGAAATCTTGGTTAAAACTGGCATCCAGTAACTTCATACCACCAAACGTTGTATCATCAGACACACGGTTAATTTCAGCTTGAAGTTGGCTAAATTCTTCATTTAGTGCATTTCGGTCTGCAGCAGTGTTGGAACCATTCGCAGATTGAATTGATAACACACGCATACGTTGCATCATATTTGTAGTTTCGTCTAATGCACCTTCGGCTGTTTGTGCTAATGAAATACCATCATTTGCATTTCGAGCTGCTTGATTCAAACCACCTACTTGAGCATCAAGACGAGAACCAATCTGTAAACCTGCAGCATCATCCGCCGCTGAGTTAATACGTTTACCTGACGATAAACGCTGGAATGAAGTTTCTAGCGCATTTGTTGAATTAGTCAAATTACGCTGAGAATTTAAAGATGCCACATTGGTATTTACATATAGAGCCACGGTATCTTTCCTTTTTGCTTATTAAGTTAGGTATGTTCTATGCTCTAACTAAAGCAACCTGCGTGCCACAATTTGTTTCAAACCAAAAAAAATAACGTAACCAACTGTTTTAATAAACTAATTGGTCATTCCGTCTTCAAGTAAATAATAAATATAACGTATTCTAGCCGAGCGGCAGGTAACAGTAATGTCAAAGTCTTGCCGGAATAACGGCAATTTAATGGCAATAATTTACATTTCACTGACCTAGCTTATGTATACAGCGGCAAGATAAGCCTGACCAGAGATTGCCGTTCATCTTATGCTGCGGTATAGGCGTATTATTTATTAAGGATATGTTTGAGGTCTTGAATCTGCCAGGTAATAATAACAGGGTTGAAATTAGTTTGAATTGAGGGGATTTAGTGGATTGAGGAAATTGAAATAATCGAGAAAATAGAAAATACTTTTACCTATACGCTTACTGGCATAAAGATATAGGTAAAAGCAATATTAGGAGCCCAAAAAGGGCCCAGAGGGCGGGACCCTCTTAGCCTAATAGTGACATAGCAACTTGAGACTGTTGATTTGCTTGACTCAACATCGTACTCGCTGATTGCTGTGATACTTGGTTCTTCGCTAAATGCGCAGATTCAGCAGCAAAGTCAGCATCCATGATACGAGATTTAGATGCAGATACGTTTTCTGAAATATTCGTTAAGTTACGAATAGTAGAAGAGAAACGGTTCTGCTTCGCACCAAGATCAGCACGGGTATCCGTTACTTTTGCGATTGCAGTATCTAAGTTAGCGATCGCAGTTTGCGCACCAGCAGCAGTCGCAACAGTATCGGCATTAATACCTAAACCTGTAGTACCCATGCTTGTAGCGATAGAAACTTTAATAGTTTGGTTCGCGTCTGCACCTACTTGAATATCAGCCGAGTAAGTACCGTCAAGTAACTCTACACCACCAAAAGTAGTATCACCGGCAACACGGTTTATTTCTTCTTTTAACTGGGTGAACTCTTTATCTAGCGCACCACGATCTGCTGCAGTATTTGAACCGTTGGCAGACTGGATTGATAACACACGCATACGTTGTAGCATTGTGGTGGTTTCATCTAGCGCACCCTCCGCTGTTTGCGCTAAAGAAATACCATCATTGGCATTTCGAGATGCTTGGTTTAAGCCACCTACTTGGGCATCCAAACGTGAACCAATTTGTAATCCAGCCGCGTCATCCGCAGCACTATTTACACGTTTACCTGATGATAAACGTTGAAATGATGTTTGAAGATCATTGGTTGAATTAGTCAAGTTACGTTGCGAGTTTAAAGATGCAACATTAGTATTTACATATATAGCCATAAGTTTTCCCTCTGCGTAAAACCTTATTAAAAGTGGTACACCACAATTTGATTTATTGGTAAAAAATCACCAATTATGTTTTAATTTTCACTTCAATTCATAGTTATTACCTAGCAACTAACGTGCCACTTAGCTTATTGAATTGAATAAGCTTAAACCGTTGATTTTATTAAATGATTTATAACTAGTTTCCAGTATATTTTGCTCTTTAGTAAGGTCAGTCATTGCCGCGGCAAGATCTGCCTCGGTTAAAATCGCCATTGCTTCTTGATTAATTATTTTGAATGATTCGTTCGATTCACTTACTCGTTCAATGGTATTATTACGACCACCAACACTCGAAATGACAGACATAACGCGGAATTTAGCATTTTCAATACCAACTTGAGCATCTGCGATACGATCTTGATATTCACCCGTTGTTAATGTGGTATCACGTAAACTCAGCTTTAATGCTTCCAGCGTATTTAGAATATTAATATTTTTTGGCGGTTCTAAATTGACATCCACACTGCCGAGACCACCACCCGTAGCTGTGATATCTAAACCGTCAAAACGAATTTTTTGATCTGACAAAAAATTGCCACTCTGAAGGATATTATTGCCACTGTCGCGAATTTCATAAGTGTCTGTAGACCCAGGGACAACACCTGGTAACACATTCAATTTGAAAATATTATCTGCCGGGTTACTGTAACTGTAATTATTTTCGTGAAAATTATCGTACTCACCTTGGTCAATAACTCTCACTGTTGCCGCTGAAATACCTAATGTAGGATTGCTGGTTTGGGCAATTAAACGAGCCGGGACGGTATCAAACACTTTCCGACCATTATCACTACTATCGATATAAACATTTGCAGCAACCTGAACTTGATTGTCTTGTTCATTGCCTCGGTAGATATATCCCCTCTGATTTTCCTCCCAAATGAAGGATTGCTTTTGTGAAGCAGAGCCAGAAAAAATATGATCGCCATTGGCATTTTTGGTATTCATTAAGCTAAAAATTTCTTTTTGCAACTCTTCAATTTCTATCGATATTGCATTTCTATCTGCGGCACTCACAGTACCATTAAGAGCTCGAACGGTAAGAACTCGACCGCGTTCCATGCCCGTATGTACATTTGAAAGTGTTGCTTCTTCTAGCCCCAAAGTACTTTTTAATAAGGTGCCATTTTTTTGGTACTGAGTACTTTTATTAACTTCATCTTCGAGATAGCTGGACTTTGCAACATCAGCAGGAGCATCCGCTGACGTCTTATATTTTTCTAAAGATGTCACTTGTGAATGCGCAGTATTGAGTCGATTCTGTGTCTTCGACATATCGTGCATCGAGCGGTTGAAGATCTGTGAATTAGTTAGGCGCATAATTGTTATCTCCCAACATTCAATATTGTGTCAAAAATCTCTTTAGAGATATTAACCACTTGAGCCGAGGCGTTATATGCTTGTTCATAACGCACCATGTTTGCAGCTTCTTCATCGAGACTGACCCCCGATGTACCAGAAACCCACTCTTCACTTTGAGTTAACTTTGCAGCACTGGCTGTTGCATCCACTCTCGCAGTTCTAGTTTTATTACCGACATTAGAAATTAAAGTCGAAAATCCTTCTGAAAATGTCATCTGTGTTTCGCCGTTTTTATTGTGATTACGGCGTAATTTGTCTTGATTTTCTAATCCAGCTAATCTCAGACCATTACTATTATCTGCAATCGCATCATCGTTATAACTTAAGTTAAACGTTTCACCTGAATTTGGACGGCCTTCCATTTGTACTTCATAACCGACACCTGGATTTAAAGGCGGAACTGAATTAGCAAATAGATCAAACCCATATAAAGCCCCTGAAGTGGTTCCCATCAAAGCACCTAAGCCATTAAAAATATCGTAATCACCCGCCCCATTTACCACTATTTTTTGTGGTGCAGTCGTATTTAAAGCATTACCAGTAAAAGATAAATTAGGATCCGTGATTTGAGTGACATTCAATTCACTGGTTGTCGTATTATTGATATCTCGACTTGAGCTCAATACTGAAGCAAACGCGAGATCTTCAGGTCTTGAAATTGCAATATCAATGTCATTCAAATTAAACAGTGTCGGGCTCACAAGAAAA
>Ga0209395_1003129_pt1 | contig 20867 bp, 20 predicted proteins | sample GOMGulsemesocosm_3_FD_184635 | JGI IMG/M metagenome (GOLD analysis project Ga0209395, IMG submission 184635) | Methane-oxidizing microbial communities from mesocosms in the Gulf of Mexico - GOM9D Gulf of Mexico (SPAdes) (version 2) | ecosystem: Environmental > Aquatic > Marine > Cold seeps... | reverse complement strand
AATACGCCAACATCGACAGCCGCTAAAACAACACGTGTAGCTGCATTAGCATTCTCAACGTTAACGCTCACATTTTGCGATATATTGGGTTTAATTGAATCGGGCGCGTTAATGGCTAATGATAGAGCTCTATTGTCTCGATTAAGCGGCAGGTGAACCAACCCCAAGGCACGTTTAATGGCTTTATTCTTGGTCATTGGAGCAATAAGGTATGCCCGTAAATAGACATCGTGACGCTGCCAGTCTTTGATATCAATAGTGACATTATTAATGCCTTTTGTGAGCGCTATTTGTTGTTGCCATAATAAATTATCTGACTCAACTCTCAACCAAGCCTGTCCTGCGTATGGGGAATCAATTTTTACGGTAGCTAAATCACCTGCATTATATGAAGCTTTGTCTAGGGCTAAATCGATTTGGTCAGGGCGCACGCCGCCATTATTGTTTTGAGACCAGCGCCAATACCATTGTTCACCAGCATCAAAAAACAACCGTGCAACGGCCTTGTCATTTGTCGAGCTAACAATTATTTCATATTCACCCCATTGAACAGGGGCACTGATGGTGAGTGGTTTGTCGCCATCCAAGGCTATATTTTTCTGCCATACAGGATAAGTATTGCTGCGTTGGTGTCGTTGCCAGCCGCCTTGATTACTGTGTTCCCAGTAATATTCTTTATGGTGACGTACTAAACTAACCATCACATTGTCACTTGATAAATGGCCGCTAAAATCACTGCGTGCAATGTCAAAGCGCACTTGTGTGTCGCTGTCACTGGTGAGCTTGTCAAAATGCGGCTTAATACCGATCATTTCCTTGTGAGGCCACCACCACTGTTTAAACTGTTTAGTTACCTTACGGCCACCTGTTTCATAAAGGTAAGCGAAGCCGTTGAGTTGTAGTGCTTGGTTATATGAATGCCAGCGATCATCAAGTAAAAGGCTGCCCACTCCTTCTTTATCCAGGGTAATTTTATCGAGTTCGTAATTATCGATAACACCTTGTTTTTTATGTTCCCCAAAGTAGAAGTTAGGCAGAGATTTAACGGCATCCTTAGTGGTTTTTAGTTGTAATAAACCATCGACTTTATGCTCACTAGCTGGAGCGCCATATAAAAATAATCCGCTTAGTGTTTGTTTACTATCACCTGCACGTATGAGGGGTAATACAGCTTCATCAAGTTTTATTTCAAGACGTTGCGGCATAAAATCTTCAACGCTAAATTGATGGTTGAAATGTTGGTTAGCTAAAGTGAACTTAAGTTGATAATGCCCCGTGAGCCCATCACTCGAGAGTGTGTGATCAAATTGATAGAGGCCATTATCAGATTGCACAATACGTGTCTTAAGAATATTACCGTTTGGATCACTAAGATTGGCTTGTAATGGCATATCGTTGGTGCGCCGGCCATCTTGATCACGCAGTAAAGCATAATAAGTAAACTGTTCGCCGCGGCGATATAAATCTCTAGCTCCGAAAATAAATAAATCTAGAGGAGTATTGGCTCGGCCTTGCGTATTAAAGTCGTTAAGGTTCAGCGGTTGTGATTGATTGATATTAACGGCTGTGAAGTCATTATTTAATGTGAAAGTTACTAAGGCTAGTTTATTGATTTTTGCGATTTTAACTTGACCTAAATTGTTTGTTTTTTGCGTTGGAGCGAGCGGTTTATGTTGACGGTCAAAAGTAGAAACTACAACGTTTTCGGTGCCTTTTCCGCTATTTTGACTGCTAATAGACACTAAGTAATGATCGCTATATTCACTAATTTCATGACTTAACTTACTGACACTAAATCGTGCGACTTGATAGGACTCAAAGTTGTTGGGCCCCCTCATTACAGCAATATATATACCGGGCTTGGTTAATGCGTCTATATGGCTCGTTTTTAATACACGCTGTATTTTTTGATTATGTTTTGCCTTTGTATCGTACTTTTGAGTACTTACTAATTCCCCGTTTTCAGCTAATCCTTCTACTGACCAAGCATATTGTTGGTTACTGGCTGATTCCGTTAAGGCTTGAAGATAGTAGTCTCGATTAACACGATAATAATTAACTTCGACCCAGGGTAAGTTCACAGCAATAATTGGTAAACCTTCACTAAACTGCGGATTTAGAATTGAACCTTGCTGCAAAAATGAGGCTGATGGTGTGACGCTAGGACTAGTAAATTCTTTACGACTTGACGCCATTAAGGTGGTGCTATTTTGGCTTGTTAATTGCGCCGTGACATTAATGGTATATTTGGTGTCTGGCGAAATGTTGACGTAATACGCATTAACTCCTTTATCATCAATTTCCCATGCGCCAGCCATTAAGCCTTGCTTATCTGTTAATGATAAAAATTGGTTGATATTTAAAGTGGTGTTGATGGGCTTAGAAAACATGATCCAAGCGGCGGGTTGCCCTTGATACTCTCTATAACCGCTATTAATAACTGAAAATTCTTTAATGGCAGCGTAATCTGTTGCCCCTTGGGTTATTGGAGTAACAGGTGTCGTTGGTTGCTTATCATCACAGGCCATGAGCGTTAATAAAAGAGAGATTAATAAGATCCGTTTCATGACTGTTCCATTATATTTTCAGGTGATTATTGTAAGATATCTAGCGTAAACACTATGATCTGAATGTGTTATGAATGCACACTTTCAAGTTAAGGGCTTACGTAAGCTGCGCCACTAGGTGGTTGGCCAAATAACGCCATAGCTGCTTCCATTTCATCGACAGGGAAGTTCGCTAATGATTGTTGATGCGATTCAACATTGTCCCACTTTTCGATAACGACAAATTTTTCGTTATTATCATGCTGACATAATACTTCACACATCATGCAACCTGATGAGCCTGAAATATACGGCACTAATGATTGTAGAAAGGTCAGTAACTCTTGCTCTTTGCCTTGGGCAGCAGTGAAATGATTAATACGGGTAATGGACATGATAATTCCTTGTGAATGAGGGAGTTCTTTACGTTTAACAACAGCACTAATAGGTGTTTGAATGGTGATTGATAGCTAAGATCAATTATTAGGCTGTTGCTTCCTCGAGCTTGAGTGAGTTGCACCTTAATAGTGCGGTGGTGGTGGCTCTGGTGTTTGCGATCCCATTGGCGCTTGAACCATTTCACCAATCTTGCTTGCCACATACTCTAATTGGGTGCGTTGTTTGTCGATAAGCTCGTTTAAAAGGGCTATTTCATCACTTAAACTATCGATAGTGTCTTCTTGAAAGGCGACTTTCATCTCCAAATCAACAAGGCGTTGTTCTATATTACTCATGAATCTTTCCTAATGACCGCTGCCAAATTTCCAGAACTCGGCATAACCTGAACTACTTTCGGTGACGAGTTTACCTGATGTTGCCTCACTTATCGCCAAAATTACTGAACTAACAGGTCGAGAGTCCTTACGAGGGGTGACTTTCCATTGCTCAAGTTGCTTGCCTGTTTGAGAGTCCCAGCGATTTAATAAGCGTCCCGGGCTCCCTGTAAATAATTGCGTTGAGTCTTTTGAGAAACTTACAGCACTGAAAATACGTGAGCGAGAAGCATACTGAAGGCGGCTCACTTCGGTGCCATTTTTAAGTTCCCAAATCGAAGATTGGCGCTTGCTGCCAGCGCTAAACGCATATTTTCCAGAGCTGTCTAAAGCGACTTTTGATATACGACTAGGATGCACAAAGCGATGAATGACTTGTGCTGTTTTAGTATCCCAAAAGAGCGCTGTGTAGTCGTTACTCCCAGACAGGGCATAACGCCCATTTGGTGATAAGGCCACGCTATTAATTTTTTCATTATGACCTAAAAACTCAATGCGTCGACCACTAAAAATATTAACATGAACCACCACGCCATTGACTTTTCCAATGAGCAAATTTCCATTATTGGCAATAACAATGTCGCGAATGGCTGACTCCCTAACCTTGGTATAAGTGAGTGATTTCCCGGTAGCGATATCCCATACAACAAACGAGTCTTTATCTGCGGAAACAGCATATTTATTGTTGGGTGAGATAGCAGTAAAAAGCACAAGATTTTGGCTGCCCTGTTGCCAGCGATATTTTTGCGCGTTGGTTTTTAGATCCCATAAAATTAGATTATTAAAACTCGATGATACCAACGCTAAAGAGCCATCTTGTGATATAGCTGCGGCTAAAGCACCTTCTGTTGCATGTTCCCATTTTGTTTCTGGCTCATCTTGATTGCTACACGCACTGATGATGAGCAATGTGCTGATAAAAAATATCCGTTTTAGCATGAACTTTTACTCGTTGTTGTTATCTATTAAGCATGAAAATGGCTGCATTTATCGATGATATGGCGCTAATGCCGCGTAATCAACAACTATCTGGTTAAAAAGCTTGTAAAAACCGTAATAATTGTGGCATAAACAGCAACACTTAAACATTATTAAAGAGACTGTAGAATTTTTTAACAGTCCGTAACCCCCTTAAAGGAAGTTTCATGAACAAGATCTTAAAAGTATCAGCTATTGCAGCTGCATTACTGAGTGTAGCGGCGTGTAATCAAGAAGAAAAAAAAGAAGAAGCCGTTGTTGCTGCTCCTGCAGTCGAAATGACTAATGATGATCAAAAAGCGGCTTACGCAATTGGCGTTTCATTTGCAAATTATGTTAACAAAAGCTTGGCTCAAGCGTCAGAAATGGGCGTAGATGCTGATAAAGAATTAATCATCAAAGGTTTTGGCGATACAGTAAATGGTAAGCCTCAGCTTAATGAAGGTGAAGTTCAAGCTGCACTTATGGCTTTCGACAAGAAAATGAAAGAAGTGCAAGCGGCAAAAATAATTGAACAAGAAAAGCCATTCTTCGATGAAAATGCTAAAAAAGAAGGCGTTAAAACAACTGCTTCTGGTCTTCAATATGAAGTAGTAAAAGCGGGTGAAGGTGAAAAACCAACGGCTACTGATAAGGTGACTGTGCATTACACGGGAACATTAACCGATGGTACTAAATTCGATAGCTCTCGTGATAGTGGCGAACCTATTTCATTCGCACTTAATGGTGTGATTCCAGGATGGACTGAAGGCCTTCAGTTAATGAGCCCTGGCGCTGTTTATAAGTTTGCTATTCCTTCGGGCCTTGGTTACGGTGCTCGTGATGGCGGACCAATTCCAGCAAACTCAATCTTATTATTTGAAGTTGAATTACTTTCAGTTGAAAAAATGGCTCCACCTTCACTAGAAGCGCCGCAACCAACTGCAGCTTCACATAAAGCTGATGATGGCCACGCACACTAGCCGAACCTTCGTTATTGCTAAATAGTTTAATACTGTTGCCAATGACGATGTAAATTGATGCATAAAAAAATCCGATGAATTTATTCATCGGATTTTTTATGTGCTAAACAAACTGACTATGGTTTATTAACCACAACATTTCTTGTATTTCTTACCACTTTGACATGAGCAAGGGTCATTACGACCAGGCGTTTTCTCAAATGTTGTTGTCGTTGGCGTTTCAATAAGCGCAGTTAATTCGTTAATATTTTCTTCAGCCGTATCATCTATGTTGAAGTCTGCGATAAGCTTATGTTCGGTTAACAACAATTCTATTTCAGCTTTTCTACTTTCATTCGCTATCGTTAATGATAATGGGTTCTCTGCTGAGCCTAAACGAACTTCTCGATTTGTGTTAAACCCCGATTTTACATGGTTAACTCGCGCGTCAATGCGGCCTTTATAATATAGATCATGCATGTAAAAACTCTCAGTTGTAATTAATTAAAACAGCGCTTGGCGCAAGAAGGGCCGTATTATCCCATGTTTCTTTAACGATGACATACCTAATCGTAGAAATAGTCAAAGGAATACCGTATACAATATTACATAATGTTACAAACAAAGAGTTATTAGGTGTCATATGGAAACAATTAATTGCCGTAAGAGTGATATATTTCTGTGCGTTGCTATTTTATGATGGCTACATTGAAGAGGTGGAGCAGAAAATGAAGAATACACAGCACCATTATGGATATATGACAATAGTCATTCACTGGCTCGTTGCTGGCATTGTGTTTGGACTTTTTGGACTGGGTTTTTGGATGGTCGATTTAGGCTATTATGATCCTTGGTACAAAAATGGACCAGATTTGCATAAAGGCATCGGGTTTATCTTATTTGTGTTAATGATCGTTCGAGTCGCTTCTCGCGTGCTTCAAACACAGCCAGCATCAATAGAAACGCATAATAAATTTGAACAAAAAGCAGGGCATATTGTCCATAGTTTGCTGTATTTTTTATTATTTTTAATCATGGTTAGTGGATATTTAATCTCCACTGCTGATGGACGTGGCATCGATATTTTTGGATTGTTTACCCTGCCAAGTTTTGGCGCGTTATTTAATAATCAAGAAGACATCGCTGGTGTCATTCATGAATATGCGGCTTATGTCGTTATTGCGGCCGCTTTGTTACATTGCGCTGGCGCGATTAAACATCATGTTATCGATAAAGATAACACCCTTAAAAGAATGCTTGGTCACAGGCAAAAATAGAGAGAATAAATATGAAGAAGTTACTTTTGGCCTCTGCATTGGCTACTGCACTTTTAAGCCCAATTGCTAATGCGGCTGACTATATTGTTGATTACAAAGGTGCTCATGCATCAATCAACTTTAAAATTAAGCATTTAGGTTATAGCTGGTTAACAGGTCGTTTTGATAAATTTGATGGCAAATTTAACTACGATGCAAAAAATGTGTCTGCCACTAAAATTGTAATGAATGTCGATACAACAAGCTTTAACTCAAATCATAGTGATCGTGATAAACATATTAAAAGTGATGACTTTTTAGATGCGTCTAAATTCTCTTCTGCTAAGTTTGTAAGTTCATCAGTTAAAGATTTAGGCGACGATAAATTGGTAATCAAAGGCATGCTGACGCTTCATGGCGTGACAAAACCAATTAAGATTGATGCAGTTAAGATTGGTGAAGGTAAAGATCCATGGGGCGGTTACCGTGTAGGGTTTAGCGGAACGACTAAAATTGGTTTAGCTGATTTTGGGATTCCAGCAAAATTAGGACCTGCATCTACTCATGTTGATTTAGATATTCATTTAGAAGGCATTCGTCAGTAATTTAGACGAAGATGTAATAAAAAGGGCTAAATGAATATTCGTTTAGCCCTTTTTTATTGTGTTATGCCGTATCACAACCAGTCAGTTAGTTTGATGCCAATACCTATTTGCTGTGTGTGCTGGTTGTAATAAATTAAACTCTCCCCATAACCATTAAAGTACTCGACATACCCTTGCAGATGATTATTGATAGGAAATGACCAACCTAAAGTTACAGCACCTTTGTTATCACTATGAAAGTTATTACGCAGTTGGATACTTAAATTATGATGATTGTTTATTTGCCACAGAGCGCCAATCTCCCCGCGCCCGAGGTATTCTTTAATATCAGGATTATCATCTCCTAAGCCATCTGGTGTCTCCTTGGCATCTTCTGGTAGGCGCCACCACGTTTTAACACTATAAATGACAGGGCCTTTACTCATCACTAAGCCGCCAATAATGCGATTCCAGCTTCTTGAAAGCTCACCGCCTCGGCCATTTGATTGGTGATTAAAAGACAGGTAAGCCATATCAATTGGCATACCCAACAATTCCCATGGTTGGTTGTAACTAAAAATAACCTCAGGTTCGTAATTTGTCTCCCTAAATGGGGCTGACAGTTCACTGTTATATGTTTGCCACCAACTTGTAGCGGTGAATGCAAATTGCATATCAATATTATCAAATAGCACATCTTGCCAAGCAATATACTTTATTGAAATTTGAAACTTTGCTTCAATGGGGTCAAATTCTTCACCCTTAAGTATATTGTCATAGACATTGGTATCGACATTTGAATAGGTAAATGGCAAAAGGTAATTTGGCTTGTGAGGTAAAATGGCAAAAGGATTATCAATAACTTGTTGCTCAAACATGCGCCGCTTAACCAACGGTGATATCTTTTCTTGCTTACAATGCGCTTTAAGTTCGCTGATTGTTAGGGCACTGTCTGCGGTTTTTAAGTGATTACTCATGCAAACTAGAACCGCTTCAGAGGGAGTCTCCTGTGATTTAGTCTCAGATACTGACCAAGTAGCAAAAGAAATAACGGACAGAATAAGTCCTAAAATATATTTAAATACCATAACAACAACCTAACGAAATAATTGAAACAGAGTATAAATTATTTTGCCGAACTCCCTTGCTTTTCTTTTAATATTTTTTGACTAGCAAGTTCAATTAACTGCGCACTTAATGCCATTAATTGGCTACTCAGTAGCTTTAGTTGATTCTTAGCTTCTTCGCTGTCATCACTGGCAAGCGCCGATATTTGCTGCTGAAGTTCAATCATTTGTTCTTTTATTTCTTCTATTTTTTCATCGAGTATATCCCCTTCTTTTTTGGCTTTATCCGGGGTGTTTGTTTCATCTATCGGTTGCTTTAATGTTTGATCGTAATCTTGTGAACGCTGCTTTCCTGCATCAGATAATGTGACGGTAGTCGACGGGCTAGGATCGTTATTTAGCGTCCAATATCCATTATCTTGACCAGCAGGCATGGAGGGAGTTGAAGGAGATTGATTGATATTTATATTGTGGCTATCTATTTTCATAATAAATCTTCCGTGAAGTGCCAAATGTTAGAGGTAATATACAGTTAAAACGATATTAGTATAGGTATCGGCCGTTGCTTCTTATTCTATAATTTTAATCTTTATTGATGATTTTAGCGCTTAAGCACATAACGATGGATGGGGTGATGATAATATGCGTTGTCGCATGTTAAGGGGAAGAATATGTCAGAGTTAAGCAAACAATTAACGTTTATTTTAGAGTTAGATCGTCTTAAGGCGGTCTATCGACAGTCACTCGTTAAAACCGATAATAATCGTCAAGAGAACAGTGCCGAGCACAGCTGGCATATTGCTATGCTTGCTCAAACACTAGGGCAGTATGCAGATGAACCCGTCAATATATCGCGAGTCACTCATATGCTGCTGTTGCATGATATTGTCGAGATTGATGCTGGAGATACATTTGCATTTGCACAGCAACAAGATCTAGATGCTCAAGAGAAAAAAGAGCTGGACGCAGCGAATAGAATTTTTGGCTTGCTACCACAGGCACAGTATCAAGAAACGCTAAATTTGTGGCTAGAGTTTGAAGCCGCTAAAACAGTTGATGCAAGGTTTGCTAAGGCGATGGATTGTATATTGCCATTACTTCAGAACATGAATAATGAAGGGGGTAGTTGGGCTATTCATAAGGTTAAAAAATCACAAGTTATTAACCGTAATCGACACTTAAACGGATTAGCGCCAACGTTGTGGACCTTTGTGTGTGAACAAATTGCTATAGCTGTGGCCAATGGTTGGCTAATTGACGATTAGTGGAAATTGCATTATTTGGTGAGATAAAAAAACCACTAGCTCTTTAAAGTTAGTGGTTTTTTATTGTGTCTAATAAAAGGGGGATTAGCCGTTAATAGCATTACCGATTAGTAAACTAAGGTATGCGTTATGACCTTTAAGCATATCGTCTTGACCAAAGCCGAAGCCCGAAGCATTGTCATAAATAGCGTTCAACTGACCAAGCGCAGCGGCTTTAGCTAAATTGTCATATCTAGATTTACCGCTTACACCGACAATTGCGATTAAACGTTTCACATAATCAGTCTGAATATTCTGACTAACCGTTGTTAACTTTCCGCTTTCGAAAATAGCATCAGTCAAATCATTCATAACCTGAGTTAGTGAATACGTATTACCGTAAAGTGATGTATCTGAAATACGTTTTAAGACGTTCGGGTGTAAAAGTTGCGCTAACACACTGCGCTGCATCCCTAAAATCATGTCATGTACGCGTGGATCTTCATTACGCCCACCGTGGTTAAAGCCACGACGTTGTAATTGCATGTAATTATAAAGTGGTGCCATGCTAGTGAGCACATCACTGTTAAATACTTGCTTAGCTAAGGTGTCCATCGCAGCTTTTTGAATCGCTTTTGGAACCGGTGTATATGGCATTTCTTTGTTGTTTTTACTGACAAAGTTACGCTCAATATGCACGCCACCAATTTGACGAGAGATAATACCTGCTTGTGAGCGGTACTGACCAAAGAGTGAATTAGCTGAAATCAATAGTGGTTGATATGACGAGCCTTCTTTAAGAGTTTTAGACTTTAAATCACCAAACAAGCTGTCAATTAACTCCATACGCTGACTTGAATAAGCAACTGGGTTTGATGACATATCGCTAATCATAATACGTGGATCGATATGACTGCCTGGACGGCGCATATCATCAGCATCATTACCAAATGCATGGCCATGCTCACCAGAACGACTTAAAATAGTGTTCAAGCGTTTCGTTTCCGCATCACCATCGTTTAATGCAGTACTGTAACCATATTCAATAGCCCAATCATCATATGGGCCAGGTTTTGTTTGGAAGAAGTTACCCTGTTTTTGACCTAAAGGAGCCACATTCACCGGTGTGTAATCCATTACTGAACCCGTTAAAACACCTTGAGTTTTAGCGATGTCATGAATTTCTTTTTCGTCCCACATAATAGACGCTTTCATGTTGTGGTTAAGACCGAGAGTATGACCCACTTCATGCAAGATAAGCATACGTAGCCCTTCGTCTAACAAGGCTTTACCTTCAATAGAGTTATTGTCAGTCATGGTGCTTGCCATTAACATACCCTGTTGTAATTCATGGCCTGCACTACAATGTAAGCCGTCATTACTTGCCACATCACCATCTAAACTTAATGCACTAGCACCTTGTGTATAAAGGCTGTCGTAAATCCAACGATTTTTCATGAATACAAACTCAAGCATGATGTCTGCACCAAGCATTTCGCCCGTAAGTGGGTTTGCTAACGATGGGCCATAACCGCCGAAACGAGGTGTTGGTGATGAAGTCCAGCGCAGTACATTGTAGTTAATGTCACCAGCGCTCCATTTAGCATCGTCAGGTTGAACTTTTACAACCATTGCATTTTTGAAACCTGCTTTTTCAAACGAACTATTCCAGCTCAGTACAGCATCTTTAATAGTATCGCGCCATTCTAATGGGGTCGTGTTCTCAATCCACCAAACAATGGGTTCTACAGGCTCAGAGATCGATGCTGCCGGATCTTTTTTCACAAGATTCCAACGTTTTATAACATCTTGGTAAGGTGCCCATTTACTCGATGTCATTTGATCATATTGATGAGTGAAGTAACCAATGCGAGCATCATCTAAACGTGGTTTGAAGCCATTTTCAGGTAATTTAACAAATGAATGCTGAACTTTTACCGAAGTTGATCGAGGATCTGATATCGCACGAGAACCACCAACTCTTGGGTTAGGATTACTGAAAACATAATCAATCACTAAATCGACATTATCATCGAAAGAACGGTTATCTAAGAATCGAGACTTCTTGCTATCTAACTTACCAACGTTGAAACGCTTGCTGGCATTCTTGTCGCCGGCACGTGACCAAGGAGAAACTTTATGAAGCGCTTCGCTTAAGAAAAGCTTATTAACGTTAAGTAAGATTTTTCCATTTTCTTCTTTTTTAATCGGCAAAGTCGCTAAAATTGCTTCGCTAATATTGGCTCCTTTAGCGCGGCTAATTGGGTTATTTTCGTCAAATAAGAAGCGGGGTGTTTTTGTGATAATGTCGATACGATTAAAGTAGCGTCTAAATTCAATAATTTTATTGCCGCGATAACCACCACGAAAATGGCCAGCATCTGATACACCATCAACGGTGTGAGCAAAATGCATTATCGGGGAGTTTAACTGCTCTTCATTAAGAACCATCAACATTTCACCCGTCTTTTTATCTTGGTAAAAATTAAGAAGACCTTTAGTTTCTGTTTTTTCTTTAATCATTGATGAAAGAGACTTTTCTTTCTTACTTGATTTTGATTTTTTGTCATCGGCTGCAAAAGCAGGCTGGCTGGCGCCAACGGCTAGCAAAAGTGCTAGCGATAGTGTGGTTAATTTCACTGAGTTATCCTTATTATTATCATAGAGGTTGGGCATGTTTTTACCCGATATTTTTATTCTACGCAAAGAATGAGAATGTCTACAACTTAAAACGTAACAAGTTGTTAACGTGAAAATAAAGTGAAATTAAACTGAAAAAAAATAGATGGAAACTATAATAAAGCTAGATGAACATTAGGGCTCTATCTAAATAGATTAGGAAATTAAAGGAATAATAGAATGATGAAGTTTGCGGATCTTAGTCTACCAAAGGAGTTCTTTATCGATGGCTCTTTAGCGCTCAAAAGAAATGTATTTTTAAGAAAGTTTTTAGTATTGCTTAACGTATTTATGCTGCCTTTAAGTGTCTTTTGGTTATTTAATGAGTATTGGGTATTGGGAAGTTCTTTATTACTCTTTTTAGCTACCTTTAACACTAATGTATTTTGGACCATCAATGATCGTCCCTTTATGATCGCTTATCCCTTAGTTATGCTCACCTTGTCGTTAACTTTATTCACGACTGTTTTTTATATTGGTTTTTCAGGTGCACTATGGACCTATCCAATTGTCATTGCTTTATATTTTATAATTCCTTTAAAAGAAGCTAACTATTCTGCGTTTATTATAGTGACCCCTATTATCGTTTTAATCTTCTTCCAATTTGAGATGAGTTTGGCGATTCGTTATTGCGCGTCAATTGGCGCAACTGTAATTTTGGGCATTGGGCTTGTAAATACCATTGTTGATTTACAAAAACAATTATTAAAGCAATCATCAACAGATCCATTAACAGGGGCCTTTAACCGACGACACATGGACATGGTATTAATTGATTTAATTAACCGAAAGCAAGTCGCCAGCCAAGGTGATGTAATTCTTATGTTAGATATTGATTACTTTAAAAAAATTAATGATTCACTGGGTCACGAAACGGGAGACCTTGCTTTGCAACGTTTGGTTGAGCACATTAAGGGCAATATCCGTAAATCAGACATCATTTTTAGAATGGGAGGGGAAGAGTTTATTTTGCTCTTGCGTGATACTCCCCTTGAAAATGCAATTGGTATTGCTGAGTCATTGCGTCAATCTATTGCGACTATTGTTATTAATGAGTGCGGAAAGAATATGACAGTCAGTGTTGGGGTTTCTGCGTTGTCAGAAAACATGAGCTATTCTCAATGGCTTAATGATGCCGATACTTGTTTATATGAAGCAAAACGTTTAGGGCGCAATCGGGTTATCCATCAACTACAAGCGAGTTAAAATACAACATCACTATGTCTTAGCATAATTGCCATGTGGCAAAGAAAAGCGGCAATAAGTCACCTTACTTTGTGCCTAGATAAGGAGATATGTATTGAATAGAACAGCTTGTTACCTAAGGTATTGATTTTTAAGCTTTATAATTATGTTTCGATGTTCATAAAAAGAAGTGTTAAAGCGGATTATTTTGGTGTGATTCTTGCTGTTTAGCTGTATTACCATCACGTTATGGACAACTAATGAACTTTAACATTCTTAACCCGAATGCTTTTTATGGCTCACAACAAGTACAAAAAGCGATACCGGTTACTCCTACTCAGTCCAATAATGACAACGCTTATGTTGAACCTATTGCTCCACAAGATACCGTGACGCTTTCACAAGGGGCAATGAACGGTGAACAATCGAAGTCTGAGAACCATAATACCTATGATCATTTGGTGAGTGCGCAGAGAATTTCAAATCGAACAATTGAAGTTAACAATGCGCAGGTAAGTGCGAAAGAGACTTCTGATACTCAGCAAAAGCATGATGCATTAGCTGGCGTAGATACGACTAATTTTTTAAGTGATGCAATGAAAACCATGGTCGAAAATCGACTTGGGGTCGACAAAGAAAAGATAGAAGAAATTGAAGCCATGATGGAAGAGGTTGCTAAAGACGAATCATTGAGTGCTCAAGAGAAAGAAAAACGCATTGAAGGCTTGCAAGAAATGTTAGAAAAAGAATATGAAAAAGCAGCTGAGAAGCAGGCTAATCAGCAGCAGTAATAATACTGAATATTGCATGAAATAATTTGTACTGGTTTTGAAACATCCAGCGATATCTTTCTTTTGTTTTTTGTCGTATGTTTATTAATAACTCCCATTAAGGTGATAGTGAATATGATGCGCCGGATCATTCTCTTATTAGCTTTTCTTTCCTATGGCTGCCTCGCTAATACGCAAACCTTTGTCATAAACACACCATTATTAAAGAGTCATCAGACGGCGCGGATACAAAATATGCTAGTCATATTGACGGAGGCCTTTAACGCATTGGATATCGAAGTGGAATTTCGTTATCGACCCGATAAGCGTTCAATAGCTGAAGCTAATGATGGCTTAGTCGACGGTGAGTTCGCCAGAATAGCGACTATTGTAGAACAGTTCCCAAATTTAGTTGTCGTGCACGAACCCTTGGCCCATGGTAATTTAGTGGCATTCACACTCTGCCCTACAATAGATTTTACGCATTATCAGTTGACGCAACACGAATATACTATCGGCTACTTGGCAGGGTGGGCGAACGCGACGGCGTTATTAAAGAACTACTCAAATCAAGTGGCTGTCGCTGAATACGATGTGTTATTTAAGTTATTAGCAAATAACCGAGTCGATTTGGTGATATACACCCAAGCTGCCGGGGATAAAATCTTAAGGAGTATGAAGATAGATAACTATCAAACGTCATCGTCATTAATGCCATTTACAGTCTATTTACTTTTAAATAAAAAACACGCGAACTTAGCGTCAAAGTTAGCTAATGAAATAAAAATAGCTAAACTGAAACACCTTCAATAAATTAGGCCGTTATATGATGGGAGCAGTTTTTTTTGGGAGGGATATTAAAATGGCGCTTATTAAGCGCCATTTTTGTCATTAATAACTGAAAGTTATTTGAAGCTTTTAATGTATTGGAAAAGTTCTTTAGCCGCTTTTGCTGGCTTTTCAGCTTTTAATTCTTTATTTGCTTGACGAACAAACTGACGTAATTTTTGACGATCGGCTGTTGGGTTTTGCTCAATAAAATCATTAATAGCATCGTCACCTAATTTAATGATGCGATCACGTAACTTTTCTAATTTCTTTACTTCTAAGTCATGGCGCTTATCACGTTTATCAAACTGCGTTAATGATTCTCTAATTTCAACAACATCACTGTTACGTAAAACTTTTGCTACAAATTGCATTTGACGGCGAAAGCCTTCTTTGGTGTGACGAATTCGGTTAGCCAGTTCAACTGCAGCGCGTAAATCCTCGCTCATCGGGATCATTTTACGCTGACTATCAGCTAGATCCATAATGATACGGCCTAACGCATGATAATCATCGGCTTGGCGTTTTAATTCGCTACGACTCACCCAATCATCTAATTCTGCACTTAAATCAATCGGCGCTTTTTTCGCTTTGCTCATGAGTTTTCTCTGTTAATCGTTTATCTTGCGCGCATTGTAACATTATTTTTTAATCGATGGCGCAGCGTTAACGTGAAGCATGCTAAGATATCGAAAATTTATTTATAGGAACCGCATTGTGGCAGCAGACTACGATATTTTTGATGAGTTGGCTCGTGTAAAAGAGTCAGTCGCTAAAGCTTTAGACTCAGCGACACGTTTAGGTGCAACAAGTGCCGAAGTTTCAATGAGTAAACAGACAGGTTTGTGTGTATCAACGCGCTCACGCGAAGTTGAAAACATCGAATTTAACCACGATGGTGCATTAGGTATTAGTGTTTATTGTGGCCACCGAAAGGGCAGCAGCTCAACATCTGATTTAAGTGAATCAGCTATTGAAAGCGCAGTTGCTGCGGCGATTAGCATTGCTAAACATACTTCTGAAGATCCTTTTAATGGGTTAGCTGATGCAAACTTAATGGCGACAGATATTCCAGACTTAGACCTCTATCATCCAGGTTCACTTGAACCACAATATGCTATTGATTTGTCGTTAGAAGCCGAAGCTGCTGCGCTCGATTATAGTGATGAGATTGCCTATTGTGATGGCGCATCTTATAACTCGCATCAAGGACTTCGTGTTTATGGCAATAGCCATGGTCTACTTGCCGGCTACCCAAGCTCTCGCCATAGTTTGTCTTGTGTTTCTATTGCGGAGCATAATGGCGAAATGGAGCGCGATTATGAATACAGTGTATCGCGCTATCCAGATCGTATTGCCAATCCAACATATATCGGTGAGCAAGCCTCTAAAAATACACTAGCGCGATTAGGTGCTAAGAAACTCGATACAATGACGGTGCCAGTAGTGATTTCATCACAACTGTCGGCAGGTTTTATTGGCCATTTGGTGTCGGCGATTGGCGGCGGTAGTTTATATCGTAAATCGAGTTTTTTATTAGATAAAAAAGGCGAACAAATTTTCCCTGATTGGTTATCTATCGAAGAGAAGCCGCACCTGAAAGGTTATTTAGCCTCCACACCTTTTGACCATGAAGGTTTAGCGACTAAAGATTTAACAGTGATTGATAATGGTGTGTTAGCGTCTTATTTAATTACCAGTTACGCTGGGCGAAAATTAGATATGACACCTACGGGCCATGCTGGTGGCACGCACACATGGTTTGTTAATCACACTGTTGAAACACAAGCGGCGCTGCTCAAAAAAATGGGTACTGGCTTATTAGTGACTGATTTAATGGGATCATCGGTTAATATCATCACCGGAGATTACTCTCGCGGCGCGGCAGGTTTTTGGGTTGAAAATGGGATTATTCAATACCCAGTTCATGAAATTACTATCGCAGGAAACTTGCAAGATATGTATAAAAACATTGTGGCAATTAGTGATGATGTTGACCCACGCATGAGTACCTTGTGTGGCTCTATTTTGTTAGAAGAAATGAAGATTGCTGGCAACTAAACTAATGGTGTCGTAGAAAAATAAAAGCAGCCTATATGGCTGCTTTTTTGTTACTGCGTTTAATCGATTAGTCCGACAATAAAATGGTATGTTTTAGTTAAATATGGCCTTCATGCTATCGGCAAATCGCATCCATTTTTCGCGAACAGTTCTTTTAAGTTTTACATCTAAATTACTAAATATAAATTTACCTTCTACAGATATTGTAGGTGCACTGGGATCATATTCAACATTGGCATTTTTTCTGATGCTGCTTGCAATACAATTAACATTGGTATGAGTATTCACATCTTCAGGCACCGAAATTTTAACGCTGCCAAATACTGACATAATTGTGATTTTTACATGAGAAGAGTTGAATCTTGCTTGGGTGAAATCTAATTCATCACTGCCAAAAATGTTGAGTAAAGTGATTTCTTTAGGTACGTGCCACTGGCCATCACGTTTACTTGAACTGAGTATGTTAACTAGTCTTTCATTATCTTTTAATTCACCGCGTTGGTGGTGAGTGCCTAATGCGTTGTTCTTTTTTTGTTGATAAGCACTGTCAATGCTCAGAGGTAAATCGTGTGCTAGCTCACTAATAACAACAGCATCATCGCTAGCCATTGCCGTATCTAATCGTTGTTCAAACGCCTCTAAAGAAATCTCACCATGACTGTAATTCATAATGAGTTGATCGATGACTTCTTCACGAACATTTTCAATGGGTCTATCTTGCGCTGCAACCGACATAATTTTTCCTTTTTATGACTAACGGTGTATTTTTGTAGCTAAAGTAAGCAAGGAAAGAGCCAATAATATTACTCTTTTAAATCAATGGTTAATAGTTTATGTTGTTAATCTAATCACAAGTGAAAAGTAACTATGATTAAATTTAGGTGTAATTGACGAATATCAAGAGTCATCACAAATTACACACTGCATCGTGTTTAATGATGCTGGAGTACTGAATAGATCCTTGTTTATTATCAGTTCCTTGATCAATAAATTGCAATGCAATAGACCCATTTGCCACACGAAAAGGATTTGGCTTTGCAATATTGCCAATACGTTCATCTGCCACTAGCTCTTCTTGTCCTAACTTACCGTTAGGCAATACACAACGACGCCACAGTGATAGTTGAGCCTGCTTACGGTTTAGGTCGTGACTATAATACATATCAATATTACCATCGAGGCGTTTGAAGGCGATAGCATCGTGAATCTCAAAAGTAGAATGAGAGACAGGGATGTCAGTAGACCAATGTGAGCCCTGATCGTGGGAGAGTTTAAACCGTGACTTCATGACATATTTTATCTTCCCTTTACTAGTTTTAATATCTGTTGGATAAGGGCTTTGATAGGTATAAATTAATGTATTATCGGAAAAACTTTCCGCAGCTGGCATTGAACCAGTAATCGACAATGTATCTTTTAATGTAAATTTAAGACCATCGTTACTTACCGCAAAGCCTAATCCGCAACATTGCTTTTTTCTAAAAGCCAGGTAATAACGTCCATGGGAAAAATGTACCCTAGGGAAGCTCATCCCTAATAAAGGAATATCAATGGAGATTTTAGTCACATGACTAAGTTCACCATGTTCATTTATTGTCGCTCTCATTAGCTGTGCAGGTTTCTTGAAACCTTCTGATACTGTGTAATAAAGCTGATGATGCTCTAACGTCGAAATGATGCCAGTGAGCGTATTATACCGTGTTGATTTAGGAATCATTTGAGTAGCAATCTCAACGTCATCGTGAATGGTTTGATTGTTAATGTGAGCAACCGAAATTGCAATATTACGAAAGCTGTAATCACTGATACTCTCAAATAAAACTAGCGGATTTTTATTTACGTCGACGAATAATGAACGAGAATTGAACTGATTGCGATCATCAAGTTGAATCATAGTGCGCTTTATTTGCTGTGGCAGCGTGGCCCACGCATTAGTTTGGAAAGCAAGCATCACTAGGAGCATTGAAACAGGTAAAAGAGGCTTAAAACTCACTGATTAATATCCATATTAAGAATTTATTTTAAGACATCATATCACTACATACATCTCTGTAAACGTAAGAGCAACTTTCTGTTAAAGCGGTTAAATTCTCGTATTTTGTGTTTAAATTATCTGAAATGACTCAATTATGCTCATGTTTTATTTTTAAGTGCTCTATACCATTGCCCGGTTAACACAAATTGGGGGAATGTAATGAGTTGCTCTAGAAAAATACGGGTCCCTGCATTCACAAATCCGCTAAAGGGGATCGCAGGCACTTTTTCTTTACCGTGGCCGTAGCCTTGTACCCCTATGGAGATGGCCATGAGCAACAATGAGGTGATAACAAGTATTATGTTTAAAGTGATGATTGCTAAGAGCAATGACAAAGTTCCAGCGATAAAAAATGGCACTGCGATTATATGAATCCACAAATTGATTCGTGAAAAGTGATACGTTTGATAACCGTCAGCTTGCCACTTCATCATTTCACGTATTTTCATTGTTTGGCTATCCTATTGGAGAAGGTTTTGAATGTCCGCATAGCATATAGGCTAGTTACGCGATGGGCATTATCATTTGGTAAGGCTTCTCGATTTTTTAATGCGGCTGAGTGATTGAGGTGTAATACCGAGATATGAGGCGATATGTAATTCGGGAATATGTAAAATTACAGATGGCATTATATTTATCAATTCTTCATATCGCTGGCTTGCTGTCATGGTTAATAACGATAAAGTGCGCTTTTGTGTGATGTAATAAACTTCTTCGGCGATACGCCTGCCAATGCGCTCCCAGCGTGCATTCTCATCATATAATTTGTTGATTGCGCTGACAGGAATTGCAATAACTTCGATGTCGGTTAGTGATTCAAAGTTGAGTAATGACTTTTCATTTTTTATCACGCTCACATAATCAGTCACAAACAGATTTTTTATTGAAGAAGCAGGATCATTAAAATTAAAGGAACAGGTAAACTCGCGCCCGGCCTCGTCAATCACAAAGGAGCGCGCTATTCCTTTATTGAGGAACATAATTTCCTTGCTCAAATCATGACAGCTTTTTAAGTTGACGCCTTTCTTAATATTTACAACAGACAGCTCATCACTAATAAGCCGCCAGTCTTCTTTAGGGAGGTGAGCCATAGTGCAAAGATAATGGTGTAATTCTTCAAATTTCATAGCTGGTTGTGTCGTTTAAAAGTTAGTAAAGCATGATACTTTTAACAAATATCTGCTTTAGATTCATATTTTCCTGAAATATTGTCATAAATAATGACAATTTTTCAAAACATAGTTACAGAAATGCTCACAGCCCTGGGTTGATTAAAAAATTAATAATTACCTGGTATAGCGCATGTCTATTTTTCTCCAAGTGCAAAACATGGGTGCCATTTTCTATTTCAATATATTGCTTTATTGGCACATTAACCAGTTCTTTGAGGAGCTGCTTTGAGTGTGCTTTAGAAGGGTACTTATCATGCTCGCCTCTCACTAATAATACATTTGATGTAATTAAAGCTGGATCATAAAATGATTTTCCATTGAGAAAATCTTGCACATCAGATTTCGGACCCGCTGGAAAACTAACCGTTGAATCTGTCTTTTTAATAGGGTCAGATTCTAGCCATTGCTTCCCCCAACTTTTAAACATTTCAGGTGCCAATAGAGGTCTGTAGCGCTCTGGTGCTAAGGAGTTTAATGATTTAATTCTCTCTTTGGGAGACATTAAAGAATACGCTGGAACCTTATGCTCTTGGGTTACTGGATTTGAATTGACTGGTGTTATTGCAGCATACATTATGAGTTTGTTTACTTTATGTGGGTTCTGCCCTGCAAACCTTGCTGTGACCGCGCCTCCCCAAGAATGTCCTAGAAGGTCAATCTGCTTGATTTTTTCATTTGTAAGAATGAAATTAACGGCAATATTCAAATCATTAGCTGCCTGTAATCCACGGCCTAAAGGGGCTGCAGT
>Ga0209395_1003127_pt1 | contig 20889 bp, 23 predicted proteins | sample GOMGulsemesocosm_3_FD_184635 | JGI IMG/M metagenome (GOLD analysis project Ga0209395, IMG submission 184635) | Methane-oxidizing microbial communities from mesocosms in the Gulf of Mexico - GOM9D Gulf of Mexico (SPAdes) (version 2) | ecosystem: Environmental > Aquatic > Marine > Cold seeps... | reverse complement strand
CAAACATGAAAAGACGACTTTGCAATATCAATGGCGATTACGTTAGTATTGAACATGTATGACTCCCAAGTATAAGTTTTGTCACTTGATACGTTACTCCCAAGTGGGGGTGGGAGTCCATACATCGCAGTGTTTTGAGCGGGGATCTTGTTCAGCGCGCTGTTAAATCAACACCGCGACACTCTGCAGAAGGTCCTCGATAAAAAGAACTCGAGGATGACGACTGTTTACATCGTCATCACCAGTGCGATGAGAGGTAAATAATCGATTGAGATAGCCTTCCAATATCGGGGACAAAATTTGTTAATTACATTAGTCACAACAGTTCCTTAATCTCCAAATAATCAGTCAATCATAACAGTAATAACTCAATTTATTTCTTCATGCCATAATTTTCTTGCTATTTGTATTGGTCGCCATATTTAAAGTCATTGACTTGGATAAACGTATAAGATTTAGTAGTTTTTGCTATTGTGAAATCAAATGATGAGCCTACCAAAGCAACCAGTGCGTAAACACAGTTAAAGCGTTATGCGAATGCATTAAGGTGGCCTGCTAATGGCCTTTTTTTAAGAATTATTGATTAATGCTAATTTAATTAATGCTAATTTAATTTTTATAGCTATTATTGGGCTTGTTATGCCGTGCTAACCAGCAAGCTGCCAAGGAGATAATTTGAGCGTTACAATCCCCCCTTCTCAACCAGAGCTACCATTAGATACTATTGATAGGGCGCTATCTTTAGAACCAGTAGAAACTGAAGATTTTGAACGTATTTTACGTCTGACCAAGAGTTGCTTAACCGTTCCTTTAGCGGTAATCATCCTCAACGATGAGCACAAAAAATTGTACTCATCAATGCCCAAAATAGCACAAGAATTTATCACTTGGCACCAGACATTCAATAACATCAGTGTCGGTGGCACAGATGCTAATACCCCTTTTATTATTGAAGATACCTTAGCGGACCCTAAATTTGCCAAGTTGCTAGTTTTAGTTCCGACATCAAGTATCCGCTTTTATGCAGCTGTTCCCTTGCAATTTAAAAACGGCGACAATATTGGCCACTTATGCATTGCTGATAATCAGCCTCGAACCTTAAGCCTTGATCAAATCCAAAGCTTTACCGATTTAGCGCTAACGGTATCCGGCCTGTTCATTAGCGATGAATGTAAGCATAATCAGTAAAGAAGTTATCAGCTCAAAAAAGCAGTTGCAACAAATGTCGCAGCAATTGCATATTAACAATCAGTTAAATCAATTACGAAACCATACCTTAGAACTTGTCGCACAAGGGGAACCACTAAGCACGGTATTGCATTCGATTGTGAGTGGGGTTGAACAAAAATTTCCGAAAATGATTTGCTGTATATTGCTGCTAACACCGCAAAGGACTCACTTTTGCCATGGTATAGCACCATCATTGCCCGCTTTTTATAATGAGGCTATTGACGGCTTAGCCATTACCGATAATCTCGGCTCATGTGGCACTGCGGCATTTAGAGCGCAGCGAGTCGTGGTTGCCGACATTGCAACTCACCCCTATTGGGCTGGGTTCACCCAGTTAGCGGCGCAAGCTAACTTAGGCGCCTGTTGGTCAGAACCTATCATCAGTGCCAACGGTGATGTGCTGGGAACATTTGCTATTTACCATCAAATTAAAACGGTACCAAGCGAACTTGAGTTTCGTTTGATTGAACAATCGGCCTACCTCGCGAGCATTTCAATTGAGCGAGACCAAGCCAATAAGTTAATTTGGCAATAAGCCAATTATGATGCCTTAACCGCATTGCCTAATCGCCAGTTATGCAGTGAACATATTGCACATGCTATCGTCAATGCCAAACGACATCAGCAGCAAGTGGCAGTAATGTTTATCGATCTCGATCATTTTAAAGAAGTTAACGATACCTTAGGTCATGATGTCGGCGATGCTCTGCTGATCGAAAGTGCCAAGCGCATTAAGCAATGTGTGCGAGAAGTCGACTCTGTCGCGCGTTTAGGTGGCGATGAATTTATCGTTATCTTGACAGGGGTTGAAAACGGCGCCGGCATTGATCGAGTTGCCCAACAAATTATGCAGCAGTTGAGCTTGCCCTTTTCCTTAGCGCAACAGGTCGTACATATTTCGGCGAGCATCGGCATTAGTCTCTACCCAGACGATGGTCTCAACATTGAATCATTAATGAAAAATTCCGATCAGGCAATGTACCGTTCTAAAGCCCAAGGGCGAAATTGCTACCAGTATTTTACCCAAAGTATGTTAGCTACCGCGCAGGCGCGCATGGCGCTTATTCATGTAATGCGCTCGTCAACCACGAATTCGTTATTCATTATTCATTATTCATTATCAACCCATAGTCAACCTTAGCACTGGCCTAGTCGACAAAGCCGAAGCATTAGTTCGCTGGCAACATCCAGAGCGTGGCTTAATATCGCCACTGGATTTTATTGGTTTAGCCGAAGAAACAGGCTTAATCATTCCATTAGGCGAATGGGTGATTAGCCAGGCCTTAACACAAGCTGCTCAGTGGCAACTGCGTGCAGGTTACCCCTTTAAAATCAGCGTAAACACTTCGCCGGTCCAATTCAACAATAATAATAAACGTTGCAATCGCTGGTTCGAAATACTCACAGATCCTCAATTGATACCAATTCCGATAATTAACTGATCATTCTTAACGGTTAAAACAAATGATAACCGCGTTATTTATTTTCTATGTAGAATGACTACAGACGTAAATAAATGCCTTGTTCTCATCCGTTTTCCCTCGTTAATAAATTGACCACTAATTTAACGGAATTGGTATGAATCACGCCAGCATCATTGTCGAAATTACCGAAAATATCTAATGGGCTCGCAGACTGATATTATCGACAAACTTAGTCAGTTACGTGATTTGGGTGTTGAAACTGCGATTGATGATTTTGGTACAGGTTATTCATCACTTGCATACATCAAAAAGTATAATATTGACTATCTCAAAATAGATCGCCAATTTGTGCAAAGTATGACCAGTGGAAATGACGATGCTATTCTGTGTGAGACCATAGTGCTAATGGCAAAAAAACTAGGTACCCGAGTTGTCGCCGAGGGCATAGAAAACGAGTAACAGCTGAATTTATTAAAAGGAATGGGCTGCGAATTTGGCCAAGGTTACCATTTGGCAAACCCCTTAAGCAGCGACGATTTTGAACGTAAATTTATACCCGTGACCAACACATAAATGCAATAGCGACATCGACACCACGAGGCAGTAGTGATGTCGATATGCTTACCTACAACATAACCAATAAAATTAGCTATGTTGCCGTTAACTGTGTCTGGTTGTATCTTATTTTAAATACAATAAGTTAAACCTAACTACCCGTTGTGATTGGTTGTGTTCCCCGTTTTAGTTGCATTCAATCGGATAACCGTTAGGAGAAAAAATCAGGGACGAGTTTTTAGCTTTTCGCGCTGGGACGCGCATTAAAAGCGGTTCCGTTAAGACGGTTATTCTATTGAATATCAGCAACTAAATCGCGGGTCGCCTTTCTTTTGGTTCCTTTTCTTTGGCGACGCAAAGAAAAGGAACTGGTGTGCTTACGCCAAAGTTAAGAGTGAGGGAATGTATAAAGCACATCAAACATCGCCAAACCTAATTTATAACCACACTTAACTACAACATAGCCAATAAAATTGGTATTACAGTTTATGCACAGTTTGATACAACGCATTAAGACTAGCAACGCCCAACTTGCGTGAGCGCTCTGGCGACCAACCCAAATCATGATCTGGAGTATCAACGGTATCTTTAAACGGCATTTCAAGTGTCATCGCCAAGCATTTAAAAGTGTCGGCAATATAATTGGTGCCAACTGTCATTAAGGCTTGTCCGGGTGCATCTTTGTCATAACCAAACTTGGTTTGAAAATCAGGGCTTGCGTTAACCAACGCTTGCTGATAAAAATCAAGCTCGTCTTGGCGCTGTTCATTCCAACTTGGAATACCCTCTGCACCGGCGATAAAGTTATACGGTAGTGCTTCATCACCATGAACATCTAAACAAAAATCAACGCCGGTCTGCTGCATTTTCTCGCGTACTAAAAATACTTCAGGACTATGGCTCATGCTAGGAGTTTGCCACTGGCGATTTAAATTAGCACCGGCAGCATTGGTCCGTAAATTACCGCGACGACTACCATCGGGGTTCATATTAGGCACAATGTAGAATACCGCCTGGTTAAGTAATTCGCGTGAGATTGGATCTTCAGGGTCAAGCAACGCATTTAACATGCCTTCCATCCACCATTGCGCCATTGTTTCACCAGGGTGTTGACGGGCAATCAGCCAGCACACTTTTTTTCCAGGGGCTGGTTCGCCAACCTGCAATAAATCCATGTCCTGACCATCAAGGGTATAACCTAAGTGCTGATATTGCACTAACTCACTTAACTGAGCGCTGGCAATTAAATCATGGTGACGCTCCATCGAATACGGGGCAAAATACGCGTAATACACCGCATCGCATTCTGGCGTATGGTTAATTGATACAACGGTACCATCAAACTCGGTATCGACTCGAAACCAAGTTTCGCGGTCATAAGATGCAACCGCTTGATAATCTTGCCAGCCACCAACATAAGCAGCGCCACCAGCATTGAGTAATTTAAGCTGGCAATCGACATTTTTCGCGCCACTTAACTTAAAATAAAACCACTGATAAAAATCAGAGTTACTATCTTTAGGAATTTCTAATTGAATATTGCTGGCATCAGTTATATCGAGGCAACGGATCTTGCCGCCGTCAAAGTTGTGGCTAATCTGCATGTTAGTCCTTATTTGTAATACGTATTATATACTTGAAAAATAGCTCTTATAAAACAGCAATATCATAGCAAAGTTACAACAGTTAATCGCCACTGAATTTAAGCTAAAATAACAAGAAAATTGTTAGTTTTAGTCTTTTATTGGTTCAAGTAACCAAACGCTTTCTTGCGCTGGGCATTTACCCTTCAAACCACCGACAATATCAAACCTGTCAAGCTCGCTCATCGCATAAACTGTTTGATAATATTGCGCCACGACATCGGTTGCCAATGAGAACGGTGGTCCACTGAGCAGAGACTGATCATATTCAAAAGTGATCAGTAACTGTGGCGCGGCGTTGGTTAGCTGAAGTAAATGTGCCACATACTTGGCTCTCATCTCATCGGGCAATGCCACCAGCGCAGCGCGATCATAAATGGCATTAACAGTGCCTAGTTGTTGCGCAGACAACAAAAATATATTGCCAACAAAGATATCGAGTCCATCACTGCTATAGCGTTTAAGTTCACCACAACGGCTAATGGTCGGTATTACATCTAGTTCTGCAAATAACTGCTCAACCGCACTTTGATTTAATTCGGCGCCGACTACATGATGGCCTTGTGCTAATAACCAACCAATATCTAATGTTTTGCCACACAAAGGGATAAAAATACGACTAGCTGCGGTCAAATTCAGAGCCGCTAAGTGCTTTACTAGCATAGGATTGGCTTGCTTCATGTGAAAAGCTATTTGATTGTCTTGCCATTTTTGGTGCCAAAATTCTACGTTCATTACATAACCTTTATCTGATATTTTTTAAAATTAATTGAGAAAGTTAGATGAGAAAATTATTAGGTTTCGCTCGCGCCAACAAATTCAATGAGCTGAGCAATATCTTGCGCAGATACTTTTGCCGCACAGCAAGTACCCAATAATGAAAAATGTGCTTGGGTTAAGTTAATCGCCACCTTAAGCGCCATTTGTTGGCCGGTAGCTCGCAGCAGTTGCTCACCCAAGTGATAGGTCAAACCGTGGCTATCGATTAAGACATCGAGCGGATGATAAATCGCGCCATGTAAATCTGGATCACCTAACCATTGCTCATGACTAGAGATATAGATAAGTTCGTCTTGTTGCCAGTATTTGATCATGGCGGGCCAAGTTAACAAGATAGTGCGCCTTAGAAATTTAATAATAACCGCACGTTAACACGCTCTGAGCTTGTTAGCTTAAAGAATACGAATTAAATAATAAAAATTACTTAAGCCGTTGCTGCCACAACTGAATTGCCAATTTTCGATTTTCTCCCCAGCGATAATGGCCAAGCTCGCCATTGCCACGAATAACCCGATGACACGGAATAAGTAACGCAATGGTATTAGCGGCCAGCGCACTGCCCACAGCACGTTGTGCTTTGGGTGAGCCAGCCATGTTAGCCAATTGACCATAAGACACTAACTGATCACCACTGGTTTTAAGCAACGCTTGCCATACTTTTAATTGAAAATTGGTGCCTTTAACCACCAAATGTATTTTACCTGGGGTTAACGGCGCATTAAATATTGTTGCCGCTAGTTCATTAGCATGTTCTGCATTAGCTTGGAACGAGGCTTGCGGCCACGCTAACCTTAGCTGCTTAACTTCGGTGGCAAAGTCATGTTCAAAAAATTCAAGATGACATAGCCCGCGTTCGGTCCAGCCAAAAATAGCCTCGCCAAAAGGAGTTGGTGCTCGCCCGTATGAAATAGTTAAATCTTTGCCCAAACTTTTTATTTGGCCTGGGGTCATTGCTTCGCAAGTCACCAACAAATCATGCAATCGCCCGGTCCCTGACAACCCTGAATCGAGCGCGACATTAAGCAAGTCTTGGGATTGTGCAAGCTGAGCTAGCGCCCGCTCTTTGGTGACAAACTGCAAAAATCGTTTTGGCGATAGTCCAGCCCAACTGGCAAAAATTCGCTGCAGGTGAAACTCGCTTAAATGAACCGCTTGCGCTATTTCTTGCAAACTAGGTTGGTTGTGAGCATGGCAACGAATATAGTCAATCGCTTGCGCCACCACATGATAATGCTGGGGCTGAGACTCGAGTTGAGACTGGGGCTGAGAGTCATGCTCCTTAGCTTGCGTCTTACCTTGCAAAAGAGTGCTTTGTAAAAGAGCCGCTCGTTTAATGTCCATTGCTAACTCCCTTGCGCTGATAAAGCCGCCGTAACGAAAATCCGGTCACTAACATCGTGCCCATAATAACCAGCGCTGACCCGATAACAGTATGCCAGCCAATTGATTCATCTAAAAATAGGTAACCCCATAAAATGCCAAACACTGGAATTAAAAAGGTCACCGACAACGCGGGTGCGGCGCCAACATCTGCAATCAATTTAAAATACAACAAATAAGCTACACCAGTACACAATACGCCAAGCGCCACAACCGCACCAACCATCGAACCGGTGATCGCTTCATTGGCCGGAAAAAATGGTAACAATGGCACCACGATTATTGTCGCGGCCCACATGCTGCCATGGGCATTATCAAAGGCGCTAATCGCTGGCGCCGATTTATCCCCGCTTTGAGCCCCGTGTTTTGCATAGTTACTGGCAATGCCATAACTTACCGCGGCCAAGGTACCAGCCACAATAGGCCACATCGCGACACTAAGGTCAAAGCCCGATTCCAAACCCACCAATACACTAACCCCCATAATACCTAAACCAAGACCGGCGATCGTTTGTTTGCTTAACGCTGTGCGCGTCAAAACAGCCGCAATAATCGCACCCCAAATTGGCGCAGTTGCATTAAGTACGGCTAGGGTCGCCGCCGTCAGTGTTTGCGCCGCATAAGCAAAAAGTAAAAATGGCAACGCTGAATTAAAAAAACCAATGATCATGAAATGAGACCAATAGCGCCTAAAGGTTAACTGACGTTTAAGATAACAAGCCACCAGCAATAAAAAAATCGCGGCAAAACCCACCCGACCACCAATAAGCAGCGTCGGCCCTAAACTACCTGCGGTCACCCGCATTAATAAAAATGTACCGCCCCAAAGCGCAGCGAGCGTCAAAAGCCGAATAATATTTGCCGTTGTCATTGTTTAAACTACCTTATCAAGTTGAAATGTTCTTTGTAAATCATCGTCCAAACCCATCTTCGAAGCACAGTATGACCAGCCAAATAAAAGTCAACAACCCGATTCTTGCTGTTTTGCCTAAATCGTGAAGAAATAAACCCCACTTGAACATATGAAATAATACATATACAATGCATCGCATATACGAAAAAACATATATAATTACTTAATCGAAGAGAAGAGATCAATGAATCCCGTAATATTTTATAAGGCGATGGCCGATGATACTCGGCTCAAGAGTTTATTGTTAATTAGCCATTACCAAGAATTGTGTGTTTGCGAATTAATGGCGGCGTTAGAGTTGAGTCAGCCCAAGGTGTCACGTCATTTGGCGCAACTTAAAAATGCTGGGATCTTAAGTGACCGACGCCAAGGTCAGTGGATTTTCTATCAATTAAAACCTGAGCTAGTGGTTTGGGCTAACACCACAATTGTACAAACTCTGGCTAATAATCCCGATTATATCAACGCAGATATCAATCGACTTGAAATGATGGGTCAACGCCCAACTCGAATTAATGCTTGTTGTTAATAGCGCTTGCTATAAATAGGCTCCGGCGGCAAATAAGCCCCACCAGCAAAGAATGGAAAACAACATGAATAAAATTAAAATTGGTATTAACGGCTTTGGCCGCATGGGCCGCTTAGCCATGCGGGTATTATGGTTAAACGACAATGTCGAGATCGTACAAATTAACGATCCCGCTGGCGACGTTGCAACCTTGGCACATTTGCTGAACTTTGATTCGGTTCACGGCCGCTGGGCGTTTGAAGCCACCAGTACTGACGATTTAATGATTGTTAACCAGCACAAAATCAAAGTAACTCACAACCAAACCATTGCCGCGACCGATTGGTCACACTGTGATCTTGTATTAGAAGCCTCGGGTAAAATGAAAACAACTGCGTTATTGCAGGCCTACCTTGACCAAGGCGTTAAACGTGTCGTGGTAACAGCGCCCGTTAAAGAAACAGGCGTACTAAACGTTGTGATGGGTGTTAACCATCACTTATATGATCCGACAAAACATCCAATTATTACTGCAGCGTCTTGCACCACTAATTGCCTAGCCCCTGTGGTTCAGGTATTACACCAACATATTGGGATTAAGCATGGTTCTATGACCACTATTCACGATATCACCAATACCCAAACCATTTTAGATGCGCCTCACAAAGATTTACGCCGAGCCCGCGCTTGTGGCATGAGCCTTATTCCAACCACTACCGGCTCAGCGACGGCCATTACCCATATTTTTCCAGAACTGGCGGGCAAACTTAATGGTCACGCTATTAGGGTGCCGCTGGCTAATGCCTCGTTGACCGATTGTGTTTTTGAGATGACACGCGATACCAGCGTTGAAGAAATCAATCAGTTGTTGCAAGCGGCTAGTGAAGGCGAGCTTAAAGATATTTTAGGCTTTGAAGAGCGGCCCCTAGTGTCGATTGATTACCGTACTGATCCTCGGTCATCGATTATCGATGCCCCGTCAACAATGGTGATTAATAACACGCAAGTGAAGCTTTATGTATGGTATGACAATGAGTGGGGTTATGCCAATCGCGCTGCAGAATTAGCCATTATGGTCACAGCTATGGACCAAGCTAGTGCTTAATTCATCGAACAAAGAGTCGCCTAGCAAACCGCAGCCTATTAATAGTTCTGCTGTCAAAGCTTCTGCGATCAAGCAATACTTGATCGTAACAGGTAACTATTGGGCGTTTACCCTGACCGATGGTGCGCTGCGAATGTTAGTGGTATTACACTTTTACCAGCTTGGTTATAGTCCGCTCGCCATCGCGATGTTATTTGTGTTCTATGAACTATTTGGCGTTGTCACCAATTTGGTTGGCGGCTACCTTGGCGCAGTTATCGGCCTTAACAGCACCATGAATATCGGAATAGGTCTGCAAATAGTCGCGCTGAGCATGCTGTTAGTTCCAGCAGAGCATTTAACAGTGGTGTGGGTGATGTTAGCGCAGGCATTAAGTGGCATCGCCAAAGATCTTAATAAAATGAGTGCTAAAAGTGCAATAAAAACTCTGGTTCCCGACACCGACAATGCCCAAGGTCAGCTTTATCGCTGGGTCGCTTTGTTAACGGGCTCTAAAAACACCTTAAAAGGCATTGGCTTTTTTATCGGCTCAGGGTTATTAACGCTAGTCGGTTTTGGTCAGGCTATTTTAATGATGGCAGTGGCTTTAACCCTCGTTTGGTTATTAAGTTTAAAATATTTGACCCAAGATTTAGGCAAAAGCAAAGCTAAACCTAAATTTAGCCAGCTGTTTGCCAAAACCCGTGCCATCAACTGTTTGTCTGGCGCTCGGCTCTTTTTGTTTGGCGCCCGTGATGTTTGGTTTGTGGTTGCATTGCCAGTATTTTTAGCCGAACAGCTCGGGTGGGATCATTATCAAGTGGGCGCATTTTTGGCAAGCTGGATTATCGGTTATGGCCAGATCCAAAGTATGGCGCCGAGGCTTACCAAACGCTTAAGTGGCCAGCTGCCCGATGGCCAATCGGCACAACGTTGGGCATTTAGTCTGTCGCTAATACCGTTATTGATTGCCGTGGCGCTGTGGTCTGGACTGTCGCCAACACTGGCGTTAATGATTGGCTTAATTGTCTTTGCTGTCATCTTTGCGGTTAACTCGTCAATCCATAGTTATTTAATTGTCAGTTATGCCCAAGCCGACGCCAGCTCGGTTGATATTGGTTTTTATTACATGGCCAATGCATTAGGTCGCCTGCTAGGTACCCTGTTGTCTGGTTGGGTATACCAACAAGCGGGCCTAGTCGCTTGTCTATTGATTTCAGGGCTATTTATTTTTATTGCAGCATTGATTTCATTATGGCTTCCAAGACATAATGACCTTAAAAATAATCACCTCAGTTAGCAGCCATTAACAAAGGAACAAAGGTTTCGTTATGACTAAATTAAGCAACACCTTAGCCGCCATCGATTTATTACATCAAGGCGACCCAACCAAGGTCATCGTTAACACCAACGAAATCGCCAACGAGTTGTTGTATGCGCAGCAAATGACTACATGGCTCAACAAGTTAACCGAAACACCGAGTGAGTTCGCGCAAATTGCTGCACGTGCTCAGCACCTGTGCCGTTGGTTATCCCCTCGAGCTGATTTTGAAATGAACCGCGCAGGATATTTTAAATGGCGGATTGCCCAAGGCAAAAACCACGCACAAAAAGCAGTGCAAGTCATGGCCGACAATGGATATGATCAAGCCAGTTGTGACACAGTTTATGATATTGTGCGCAAGAAAAATATTAAATCAGATGGTGATACCCAGCTAATGGAAGATGCTGCTTGTCTGGTCTTTTTAGAATTTCAATTTGAGGCTTTTGCCCAATCGCACAGCGACGAAAAAATCATTCGCATTGTCCAAAAGACTTGGGCAAAGATGTCTGACAATGGCCATCAGCTAGCACTAAAACTCAACTTTAGCGCCAGCGAATTAGCCTTAGTTCAACAAGCATTAGCTTAAAGCTCAGGTTAAACTTCGGGTTAAGCTCCGATTAAATAATTATCGCGTTATCTTCATAAAAATACTCATCATCGTATTGATCATAACGCGCTAACTCTCGGCGCAACCGCCCGCGTTCTTTAATTGCTTCAATTTCACGCCATTTACGTTGGTTAGAGCGGCGCGGTTTCGGTGAAAACGGTTGCTCGGAGTCTAGTTCAAGTATTACATCTATTTCTGACCAATTGTGTTTCATCACTTAAATCCTATTTAACCTGAGTTCTGGGTAAGAGTTTTGTAAACCATTGAAATAAAGGTATTACATGAACTATAAATTCCAGTGACGTAATTTTAGTGGATATCAAGGCGTTTTCACGACTAAATAGCTGGCTATTTAGAGTGAAAACAACGCTGGTAGGCGCTAAAAGTTAGCCATCACAAAATAACCTGTAATCACGTTAACTAAGCCGTATGACAGTGGCATTACGCCACGATGACACTAAGATGAATACTGCCAACACTGGTAATCAACTCAGCAGATAGGTTAAGATCCCTCTTTAGTTGGAGACTATATGAATTACACCCTGCATCTTGCGCACATTAACGATACCCACTCGCACTTTGAGCCCTCACAATTACATTTTGATCTTGAAATCGACCAATTAAAATACCGGCTCGATGCGCACTGTGGTGGTTATGCCAATATTGCAAGTTCTGTAGCGAGTTTGCGCCAACGTGCACAACGTCAGCAACAAACATCGTTGTTTTTACATGCTGGTGATAGTTTTCAAGGCAGTCTGTATTTTAGTTGTTTTAAGGGTGAGGCGAACGCCACCTTGCTTAATTGTTTACAGCCAGACGCAATGACTATTGGCAATCATGAGTTTGATTTGGGCAATAGTCCGATTGCTGACTTTCTGTCACGGGTCAACTTTCCGGTCTTGGCTGGCAACATGGATCTTAGTCAAGAAGATCAAAGTAAAAAATCGCCATTAAGGCCTCATGATAATCTGTACTGTTATGACAATAAGCGCCAAATCGCCAGTTATCTGTTAAAGCCATTATTTGCGACCGATGGCCAACATGCTCAAGTAGCCATTATCGGCATTACCTTAGACCAAATGGCCAAAATTGGCTGTCCAGATCCCGATTGTCATTTCCTTAATGCCATCAAGACCACCCAAGATACCGTGGCTTATTTACACCAACAAGGCATTAAACATATTGTGGTGCTTAGTCACCTTGGTTATCAGGGCGATTTGGCACTGGCAAAGGCTGTAGATGGCATCAGTATTATCGTTGGCGGTCATAGCCACACTCTATCTGGTGACTTTAGCGAACTGAATCTGCCAAGTACCGGTTGCGCAGACCAACGTGTTAATAACACCTTGATTTTACATGGCGGCCAGCACGGAGAATCAATTGGCTGTTGCGAAATAGATCTCAACGAGCAAGGTATTGTCACCACATTTCGAGGTGGGGTCCGTTTTATGATTAACCAAGACTGGCACGCCAGTCTGAACGGTCACCCAGTAAACACCACAGCACATCAAGCCATTGCTGATTTCATCACTGCAAGCCCCTGCTTTAGTCAATTACCCGCAGATCAACGGGTAACTGACCTCATTAATACCCGCTATCGCCCAGCCGTTGATAAAATGCGCAGTAAAATTGTCACGACCCTGGCGACACCGCTTACCCACACAAGGTTGCCGACCCCAGAATTACCTTTCGGTAGTCAAATAGCGCCGTTAGTCGCGCAAGGCTTTTACCATGGTGCTGCGCAAGATAAAGCCATTGATTTTGCAATGCATAATGCCGGCGGCGTTCGAGTATCAATCAAAGCTGGCGAACTAACGCAAGCCGAAATCTGCGGCCGATTATTGCCTTTCGCAATTTCAATCATCAGCTATGTTGTTAGCGGCAAAGTGCTAAAACTGGCACTGGAGGGCGCGATTAATAATGCCATTAATAACAGTGTTATTGGCACCGGCAATGGCAGTTATCCCTATACCCATTTACTGCGCTTTGAATATCAAGCTGCCCTGCCGCAGTTCCAGCGTATTAGCTCATTACAACTTTACCGCAATGAGCAATGGTTAACGGTTGATGACAACCAAGACTATCGGGGGGTCTCATCAGGTTACACCTTAGCTGGTAAAGAGGGTTACGATGCCTTATGCAATTCAACCGATCATTTTGATCACCAATTGACCATGGCCGACGCCTTTATTAACTTTGTTAGTTGCACTGATGTCACAACTGTCCAATCAACCAACAATAGCTTGATCTTGTGACATCAATAGCTAACCTGCGACGTAATATCTGGTACACTGCGCCAATTATTTATTTCGTCGTGTTATTGGGTAGGTTGTCATGGGTTTTTCAGCGTTAGATCTTAATCAAAATTTAATTAAAGCATTAACAAAGCAAGGTTATAGTAGTCCAACGCCGATTCAGGCCGAAGCCATTCCTGCCATTTTAAACAAACAAGACGTAATGGCTGGTGCTCAAACGGGCACCGGTAAAACTGCGGCGTTTGCGTTGCCAATTTTACAGCAGCTCGGGCAGTCTGAGCTAGTGAAGCCAAAATTACGTGCTTTAATATTAACCCCGACACGCGAACTGGCTCAACAGGTCTATCAAAGTTTTGTTACTTACGGCGAGTTTACTGGGCTTACCAGCGCAATAGCTTACGGTGGTGTTAGCCTTAACCCACAAGTTACCGCATTAAAAAAAGGGGCCGACATTCTAGTCGCGACTCCAGGGCGTTTACTTGATCACTTAGTAAAAGGCACCCTAACCTTAGATTATATTGAACATTTGGTTTTTGATGAAGCAGATCGGATGCTTGATATGGGCTTTATTATCGATATTAAGCGGATCTTAAAGCGGATACCGTCACAGCGTCAAACCATGTTGTTTTCTGCAACCTTTGATGATGCAATTTTTGATTTAAGCAAAACCATGCTCAACGATCCTAAATTAATTGAAGTTGACGCCCGTAATACCACAGCAACCCAAGTTGAACAGGTAGTTTATGGCGTTGATAGTCACCGCAAGCGCGAACTAACTTCGTTTTTGATTGGCTCGAAGAATTGGCATCAAGTGCTGATCTTTACCCGCACCCGTCAAGGCTGTGATGCGCTGGCCAAAGAAATGTGCAAAGACGGGATAAAAACACAATCAATCCATGGTGATAAATCACAAGGGGCACGCGAACGAGCCTTGAGTGAATTTAAGGAAGGTAAAATTCGTGCGCTAGTCGCTACCGATGTTGCCGCCCGTGGTCTTGATATTGACCAGCTGCAATATGTGATTAACTACGAACTGCCTTACATTGCCGAAGATTATATCCACCGCATAGGTCGTACTGGCCGTGCTGGCAGCAGTGGTTTAGCGATTTCGTTATTGAGTGTTGAAGAAACATATTTGCTTGAAGAAATAGAATCTATTCTCGATACCCGCATTGCCCAACAATGGATCCCCGGTTTTGAACCCGACTTAACCAAGGTATTTAGTGACAAGAAAAACTCGAAAACAGCGCAGAAACGCCGAGCTGAAGATCGCGCTTTTGGCACCAAAAAGAAACGTCGCCGTTAAGCTAATAGCTTATCATCTTGTACAATAATACAATTGTTATTGTACAAGATGCATGGAAGATATTAAGCAGGTTCCAGCACCAATTTCATTGGCGTATAACGAATACCATACGCGCGTTTTGCTTCACTGATCACTTCAAAACCCCAGCGTTGATAAACAGGCAAGGCATACGTGGTCGAATTTAATGTGAATTCTCCGTTATTTCCACGTTCAATGCTTTGCTCGCGCATTTGTTGCCATAGCATTTTAGCAATGCCGCGCTGATGATGATTTTGATCAACAAACAGATGAAACATATGGCTATTATCTTTTATCGCAATCACACCAATAATACTCTGTTCTTCTTCTGCGACTAAGTAAAAGAAACCTTGATCCATGTATTCACGAATAGACTGTGTTTCAACACTGCGTAAAAAGAAGTCTAAACCACCGTTGTCAAAATCATCGTTTAACAGTGCTTTAGAATTGCGGGTAATTAGGGCGCTAATCTCGTGCGAATCTTTAACGGTTGCTGTTCTTATTTGTAGCTGCTGCACCTGAATCCTCCTGTATCTGTTCGTACCAATTTATAAAATCTGGCGAACTCTCAATCTTCCCCTAGTAAGTTAATACAATACTACAGCTACCCGTGCAAAGCCACCTTCTGAGCTTAGCTATTGATTTGTCGATAAAACGAATTCCAGCTTAGCGTGAAGGTTCGCGCCATACCAATGCCGCTATGAATGGAGGTACTTAGGAAATGTCTCGAACAAAAGAGCATACGGTTCATCTTGAAATAACATCTTGAACATAAAAAGGCCCCGAGATTTATTCAATGCTCGGGGCCTTTTTGCGTGTTTATATAAAATTCTTTAGCCCTGTTTTGCAGCCAAGAATTCTTTAACCGTATTACTCATCTCTGCCATTTTGACCGGAGTCAAGTAATCGCCATCAGGGTCAATAATAGTCATTGCGCTATTTTCTCCTGATTTTTCGAGCTTAATTTTAAACTTGCCTTCCGACAAGAAAATCGGAATTGATTGCTTCAATTTAAGCAATATTGCTAAATAATTTAGCTTTTGTTGCTCAAAAGTCACAAAGTATGTGCCCAACGTTTTGTCACGATCGTCGATCATGAAGCCTAATTGAGGTAAAACATGCGATAGTTTTTCCCACGTCGGTTCAAATGGCGATTTAATGATAAATGCAGTATTTTGCTGGCTATCAAAACCAAGCTCCATCGCTACGCCTCGGCCCGCAAATTCACTGCTGACCTTTTTATCCACCTGCTCTTTCGACTGTAAATGAGACAAGAATAAATTTAACATCTTTGTTTCATAACGGCGCTGGGCAAACTTATTAAGCTCAACTTCGTTGCCTTGTTGCAAGTGCTTAACCAACTGCACAGCGACACGAGCACGATGGCCTTGTGGCTCAACGTTTAAATTAAACTGATATTGCTGAGTCAGTGTTTGATCAGTTAAGCCAAAGGTTTGCATGAAATATTCATCAGACTCAATGTTACGTGTCGTTAGGCTGTTACCCTCGCGTGACATTGTCACACCATAAGTTTTTGCACTGACAAAACCCGTAATTTTTTGCCATAGATCAGCTCGAAACTCTTCAACATTCTTAAACGATTCAAATACGATTTCAGTTTGCTGATTTCGCTGCGAAATCAAAGACTCAGGTGCCACAGCCATCGGTAAAGCTGGCGCACGAATATCGAGCTTATTGCCAACCAACGCACTGTTGGCCGTGGGGCTTAACGCAGGAATATCATATTGACGGCTTAACTCAATGGCACTATAACCTGCCGGTAACGCTAAAGGTTGCGCTTCTTGCTCAGTGACATAGTCAAAATTACCACTGGCCTGATGGCGCTCGGTAAAACTGCTACAACCACTAACCAACAAACCACAACAAAGGGCAACAGTAATATTTCTCATGGTTTCTCCAACCTATAGGACGCCAGCTTGTTGCATTGCTGCAGTCAATAATCCGTGGTGTTCAGGCGATAGTTCTGTTAATGGTAAGCGCACATGGCCATCGTCGATCATTTGTAATTGCGTAACACACCATTTCACTGGAATTGGGTTCGCTTCAACAAAAAGATCATTATGCAACGCATTAAGTTTTTCGTTGATCGCCTGCGCCTGTTCTTTATCACCCGCTAAGGCAAAACGACACATCTGGCTCATCAGTTTAGGCGCAACATTATTAGTTACCGATATTACACCGTTACCGCCTAACAACATAAACTCTAGACCCGTGCCATCATCACCGCTAAAGGTTAAAAAATCATCAGCAACTAAGGCTTTAATTTGTGTTAAACGTGACACATCACCCGTTGCTTCTTTAATACCAACAATATTGTCAACTTTAGCCAATATTGCCACGGTTTCAGGCAATAAATCGCAACAGGTCCGGCCCGGTACATTGTATAAAATTTGCGGAATATCGGTAGACTGCGCAATCGCTGTAAAATGAGCAATCAAGCCTTTTTGGGTTGGCTTGTTGTAATAAGGTGTTACCCCTAACATCGCTGCAACGCCTGAGTCTTTTAATAACTGGGTCAGTTCAATCGCTTCGGCGGTCGAGTTTGAACCATTGCCACCAATAACTGGGATCCGTCCTGCAGCCATCTTAACAACTGCGGTTACAACCTCAACATGCTCGGTCATGGTAAGGGTTGTTGACTCGCCTGACGTGCCAACAGCAACAATGCCATCTGTGCCTTGTGCTATATGCATTTCAACAAGACGTTCTAAATTTTTATAATCAACTTTACCATTTGGTAAAAATGGGGTTACTAACGCAACAATACTGCCAGATAACATCTACAAATCCTCTGATAATCTCGGTAGGCTATGTTAAGGTTCAAGGCTAATAAACTCAAGGAATTAATCGCCTTATCCTTTAACTATGATAAAATATTTTTCAAATTACAGCTCCAACAATAGTTAGTACCCGTGACCATTGAAAACACGGGAACTGATGGTGAGAGTAAAATTCTAGGTACAAGGCGCGCGATTGACCAATAGCCGGCTATTGGGATTGAGCGCAACGCAGTAGATAGGATTTTAAGCCACTACAAAACCTGTAATTTCATTGATTACGGGTATTTACCTAAGCCACTTGAGCTAGATAAAAACAATATTAAATAGGGCCAAGCTAATAATGACAAATTTTTTGGTGGTTACCGCCATGGGGACCGATCGTCCGGGCATTGTTAACCAGTTAACCAAACTCGCAACTGACTCTGACTGCAACATTGTTGACAGCCGCATGGCCGTATTTGGTAATGAATGTACCTTTATTCTATTACTCAGTGGCCAATGGAATGCCATCACCCGTTTCGAAACAGACTTATCGGCTCGTAGCGCTCAATTAGAACTAATTACATTAAGCAAACGAACCAGTGAGCACAAGCTAGTCCGTTATGCTTCACATGCCTCTATTCAAATTCAAGGGCAAGATGCCCCTGGCTGCATCGGACAATTCACCAAATACTTGGCAGAGCGTGGCGTTGATTTAGCCAGTTTAAAGACCCAAGCTAAAGACGGCCAACAACAAATTTCAATGCACATTAGGTTGCCAAGCTCAATCGAGCTAGCCCAACTGCGCGAAGACTTTACTCAACTCGCCGACAGTTTAAATTTAACGGTCGACTTTGAGACTTAACACCGACATCACTGTCGGTAGAGGAATCCCAATGAATACATTACAAGCTGGTGCTCAAGCGCCACAATTTACCTTGCTAGATCAAGATGAAAACTCAATCTCATTAAACCAATTCTCAGGAAAAAGAGTCTTGGTTTATTTTTACCCAAAGGCAATGACACCAGGCTGTAACATTCAGGCCCAAGGGTTGCGTGACAGCATCGAACAATTAGCACAACTTAATGTTGTTGTTTTAGGCATAAGTCCAGACGCCCCTAAACGCTTAGCTAAGTTTACCGAAAAATTTGAACTCAATTTTAACTTACTCAGTGATGAAGACCATAAGATTGCCGAAGAGTTCGGCGTATGGGGATTAAAAAAATTCATGGGCAAAGAATACGACGGCATTCATCGCTTAAGTTTTCTCATTAATGGTGAAGGTAACATTGAACATGTCTTTAATAAATTTAAGACCAAAGAACACCATCAGGTGGTGCTGGACTATTTAAATAATACTGCCACGTCTTAAATAACAGCCATAAATTAAGTGACCTGCCACTCAAGATTGGTCACTTAATTTGTTTGTAACTTATTAATTTAATTACATAAGTTACAAACAAATAGCTAACAAAACATTCGTATTCACAAATTACACTCGGTTATATCAAGCCTATATTTTTATAAATATAACAGCCTTTAATACGGACAATTTTGACAATTTTGGGCGCAACATCTCCCTTGTTTTAACCAATACCATTTAGAAAAAACTTTGGTGTCTTGCACCATTTTATAATCTAAACCTTCGATCATCGTTGGCGGGGTTTTGTATTGGCAACAAAAATAAAGCAGTTCTTCTATGGTATAAGTTTCATAATAGGAGCTAAGAACGCCATTAATCTGTTCTATCAAGCATTTTTGACATAAACAGCCCGCTGTTTTATTAACAGCCACTGGAATAATATTTGGTAATGCCATGCACCAACAGCCTAACTGGGCGCTATCACAAACAAGTAAACGATGACATTGCGAACAATTTTTATGACTCATTACTCTCCCCTTCGCAATATATTAACCATTTACCCTTGCCTAAACTTGAGCATAGACTAGATTTAATAGGTCGTTGTAATTTGGTATAGATCATCTGTAGCGTAGGATTATCTCATGAGTGAACCGTCAAATAAAACTAGCGAGCAAAATGCTTTAATTGAACTAGCCGCCTCGCTTGAATATGAGCGCAACAAACGCCGGGCAGTTGAACTCGAATTAGATGATATAAAAGCACTACTTCATCAAAGCATTGAAGCGGGGAAGATGTCGTCAATGGCTCAAATAATTTCTGGCGTAGCTCATGAATCGAATACTCCCTTATCTATCTGCATTACTTCTTGCTCGTTGTTATCTGATGAAACTCACGATCTTAATGATAGATTTAAAAATAAAGCGTTATCGTCTAATCACCTAGCCTTTTTTATCGACAAAGCTCTTGAGTGCGAAAGCCTTATCAATGGTAACCTCAAACGCTTGACCCAGTTAATAGACACTTTTAAAAAGCTTGGTAGTTATCAAGACATTTTTTCGTTTGGGACAATTAACTTTCCTAATACCGTGACCGAAATAGTAAGCTCCTTAAAGTCCAAATATAAGCAAACAAAATATACCGTGGTTATTGATGACAGCTTACCCTTTGAAGCTTATACCTCGATGTTGTGCTGGCAAGAAATTATTGAACAGCTAATGGAAAACACCATGCAACACGGATTTTTAGGACGCGATGACAATGTTATCGAAATATTAATTTATCCGAGCGAAGACGAAATGACCTTATTATTCTGCGATAACGGCAAAGGCATGGATCAAAAAATTTGCGACAATATTTTTAATCCATTCTTTAGCACCACAAAATATGAAGGTAACATTGGAATTGGTATGCATTTGGTCTATGTCTATATCACCCAATTACTTAAAGGCACAATTTCAATCAAAAGCAAAGTAGGCAAGGGCTGCGAATATATCATTATTGTTCCTATTAATCATACGAGTGAATAAGGTGGTTAGTGATGAATGGCAAAGAACGCATTTTTGCGGTATTACAAAATGAACAACCCGATCAGGTACCAGTGATCCCAATTACGATGACACGAGCCATACGATGTTTACCGACAAGTGTTAGTGCGGCGGCATGTCAAAAAGATCCAGATCTTATGGCCCAAGCCAAAATATGTAGCTCATTAAAGTTTG
>Ga0209395_1003126_pt1 | contig 20892 bp, 16 predicted proteins | sample GOMGulsemesocosm_3_FD_184635 | JGI IMG/M metagenome (GOLD analysis project Ga0209395, IMG submission 184635) | Methane-oxidizing microbial communities from mesocosms in the Gulf of Mexico - GOM9D Gulf of Mexico (SPAdes) (version 2) | ecosystem: Environmental > Aquatic > Marine > Cold seeps... | reverse complement strand
TGGCCATAGCCGGCAAAGTAAACAGCCAGGCGGTAATCAAAGCAGCCCAAAACAAAATCCGAAACTCCCTTTTACTCAACTGCATAAATTGCCCCCCAAATGCCAGCGCCATCAACAACAAACCCTAGGTAATAGCCTCCATATGGCCCCTACGAAAAGCGCGGGAATCGCCGGGAATATTGACTTCAATATCTATTGGCAAAGGCCATAATACGACTCGCTCAAGCAGATGGAAAAACCAGGCCCAACCGAATAAAATACCGACGATGAAAAGCCCTAAGCCGTTGAGAAAAAACAGTGCTTGCAAGGTTTTGTCGATGGTATCGCGATTATTATTGTTTTCGGTAGTTATTAAAATGAGCCTATATGATGGGCAGGAATAGGGTTGGAGCGTTTATCTTAGCCAGCTAGCGGTGAATCAGCTTTCAGTTTAGTGGTATCCAGTCGTGCCATCGCCTCGGGATGTTTCTCGAAGGCAGCGGCCCAGCGCGCACCCCACTGCGGGTCTACAACCTGACAGGGGTGGCAACCGGGGCGCCAGATACGCAGCCAGCGCGGCAAAATATTACCTAACAATCGCCCAATCAACTTTAGCAGTGTCCAGCGACTGCGCCAGCTAGTCCACAAGCCATCCTCCTTGAGCAGCGCGTGATAGCCTTTGATCGTGAGGCCAAAAATATGACCTGTGGCGTATACAAGCCCTAGCATACGCAAGAAATAGCTACTGTGCAGATGGTGTAACACGTCAAAGGCCACGTTTTTGTGTTCGATTTCTTCAACAAAATGCCACAGTATTAACGACGCCACCGACGAATCGCTATCACCAAAGAGATAGACACGGTCCTCTATCAGCATTTCGCCAATAGCTAGCGCCATCGATTCGAATCCCTCTGCATAGGCCAAGTTAAAGCGCAGCGAGCGGTTGTTCTGTAAGCGGTTATAATCACTCGCCAAGCCTTGCTCCAAAGCATCAATACACTGGTAACCCGTGTCTTTGAGGGCATTGTTAAATTGCCGGTGTTGCCGGTAATGGGTACCCTCCTGCTATACATACCAATCCAATTGCTGCTGTAGGGCACCGTCGTCTATCAGCGGACGTGCTGCGCGCATGCTACCGATCAAATAGGGCTCTAGGTAGGGCATGGCCAGGGAATACGATGTGAGAGAATTCGGGCTTGCCACTATTCCAGTGCCGCGCTGCCGGTTCAAAGGCAAAGGGCAGTTGCCTCACAGACTTCCCAGTTACAACATCACCGCCTGCAGTATCGTTGCTCATTGGCATTTCTCTTCCTCGAAGCGTTGAGTATTTACGCTAAGCTCATTTCGGTCAAGCAAAACTCAGGGCAGCGAAAGTAGTTACCGGCCCCGGCAAGCCTAGCCGATCCCGATAGCAATCGAGGCACGGCTGCACTGCGATAGCCAGGCACAATCTGCTACAATAACATTTTCGCTTATACGTCAAAGGAACTTATAATATGTCAAAGAGAACTGCACTTATTACCGGTGCCTCATCAGGCATTGGAGAAGCTTTGGCGAGACATTTTGCCGACAATGGCTTTAACTTAATCATTACCGCCCGGCGCAAGGAAAAGTTACAACAATTGGCTGCAGACCTAGACGGTAAGGTCAATGTGCAGGTCATTGCCTGCGATTTAGCCAAGGCCAAGGCGGTAGAAAAACTATTGAGTGATATTGATGGCACGCCTATCGATGTACTGGTCAATAATGCCGGTATCGCCTACCCAGGCAAGTTCCAACAGCAAGATTACGGCGACATCTACAATTTACTGTCAGTCAACATTGTCGCCCTAACCCGATTGTGTCACGGTGTATTGCCGGCAATGATAGCCCAGGGCAGCGGCAAAATCCTCAATGTTGCCTCGGTAGCATCATTTCAACCGGTGCCCTCTATGTCGATCTACGCTGCCAGTAAAGCCTTTGTATTGTCGCTGACCGAGTCGCTGTCAGAAGAGCTAAGAGGCACCGGAGTTAGCGCCACTGCACTGTGCCCAGGATTGACCGATACCGACCTAGTAGACGATTTACAAGCCGGTAATATACCGCAATTTATGATGTCTAGCGTTAAGGATGTGGCCAGAGAGGGCTACGACGCAGCGATGAACAGCGAAGTGATCCGCATTCCCGGACTCAGTAACCAGGCTGCGGTCAGTTGGGCCAAACATCAGCCCCGCTGGTTAGTGCGTGGGCTGGGCGGCTTTTTGGCTCAATTTAATTCGTCTAAATAACCATTTTGTGGTGTTAGGGCAACACTTGTATTAACGGCAGTATTTACAGCTGATAAGCCACGAGCTGCCCTACACCGCAGTGCCACAAACCCTTGGAGCTCGGTCGCTGGCAACGGTTGCCAAGCTGCCTTTACCACACCCTACTCGTATCCGTTATGCCTATGCCAACGACGTTACCGTATATTGCCAACTACCCCCTCAATCTGCAGCAGCAGGTTGAAAAAATGGTCAACGAAGATCGCCTAGCCGGTTTTCTACTGGGCAAATATCCCAAGGCGCATACGTTGGTAAACGACAAAGAACTGCGCGATTTTGTTATGGGTTATAAAAATCGTTATTTGAAAAAGGCCGGACCACTCAGCAAGATTATTTACGACAACAAAATCCATGTGATCAACAATGCACTGGGCCTGCACAGCACCGTGTCGCGAGTACAAGGTGGCAAGTTGAAGAGCAAAAATGAAATCCGCGTCAGCAGTCTATTTAAAAGAGCACCACTGGAGTTTCTGTCGATGATTGTGGTTCACGAGTTAGCGCATCTAAAGGAAAAAGAACACAATAAGGCCTTTTACCAGCTGTGTCAGCATATGCTAGCAGACTACTACCAATTGGAGTTTGACATGCGCCTATATTTAACCCAAATTGATTTGGCGGGCCCCATTTACAGTTAGTTCCAACCGCTACCTCGGTGCTACTAACGCGTGTTTCAGTTTTACGCGATACGCTATGGGTCATTTTTGCGGTATTACTGCTTATATATGCTCTACACAATACACCGCAGCCCCGCAACAAGAACGCGGCTAATTACGCCAATACAGCCTGCAGCCAAGCAGAGATATCGTCTATCTCCTGGGGATGAACTTCGTGCCCCATGGGGTAAGTCTTAAAAACTGGCTCACGCCCCATCATCTTCAGTACCTCAACAGCATGCTGCCCCATACTCAGGGTTACCATTGCATCCTGGTCACCGTGAAAAATATGAATGGGAATCTCGCTATTGGCGGCACTGGACTGTACCGTCTCGTGAGTCGGGAAATAGGTGGACATAGTCATCAGTCCCGCCAGACGATGTTCGTAGGCCAGGGCTGCCTGGTAGACGACTGCGCCCCCCTGAGAAAAACCGGCCAATATAATACGTTCACTGGCAATGCCCCTAGAACGTTCGCGCTCAACTAACTCGATAACCGCCGCCGCCGACGCCTCTATTTGATCCGGGCTGGTTTTACGTCCCGCCTCTAGCGATACAATATCGTACCAGGCCGGCATAACCATACCGCCATTGACGGTGACCGGTATAGCGGGTGCATGGGGGAAAATAAAGCGCACATTGAGTTCGGCGGGCAGGCGCAGCTGCGGCACAATAGGGACAAAATCGTGACCGTTGGCACCCAGCCCGTGTAACCAAATCACCGCCGCGTCAGCGTCGCCTTGGGGCTCAATAATTTCGCAAGGTAAATATGGCATAGCAGTCTCTGGCTCTCAAAAATTTCGGTGGGTATTAGCGGTGTTGATGCGCAAGGCTATCAAGCATTTCTCAATCAGTACTCTAACAGAGCGTCGATGGCTACACCATACAGCAAACGTATAGCAGTTTATAATCGCCCACCACTAGCCGTTAGAGAAATTGCGAGTGGCAGTGACATGCCAAGGATACTGCCGCAGTCAATGCTGTCACCGGCGCACACAAATATTCGTAATTTGACTCAGTTACACCGATTGTCACTGCCACACAGTATCGATTGATCGCCTGGCGCGGCATCTCAAAAAGGCTTTTGCTAATGGCCACAACACAGCCGCCGGCATCCACTCTAAAACCCGCTCCGGTCCGCTAAAAAGATAGCCTAGCTCTTGTAACAGATCACTCTATGCTACCAATTTAATATTGTAAATGACTCTATAGACCACCGCCCAAACCCTTATTATTGTGTTAGCTTACAAAACGAGTTCAACTTATACCTAAGTAGGATTCGCTTTCAAGCAGAACTGCCAGGAGACAAATTCCAAATCGGTACGACTGCTCACCTCGCGTCACTGCACCTAATAAATAAAGGGAAATATTATGCTTAAGCTAACAATAGCAATAACAATAACTCTTCTATTTAGCAGCTCCGTGCTACAGGCAGCTGAAACCAGCCCCGTGGTCGAAGCTTATACGTGTAACTACTTAGAAGGAAAAAACCAGGAAGATTTAAACAGCGCCGTTAAGTTCTGGCAGAAAGGCATTGATAAACTAAACTCAAAGGCCATGAACAGCTATTTCGCCTCCATATTGACCCCCTTATACGCAACGACTGATGCAGACTTTCATTGGCTGGGTTCAAATGTCAATTTAAATACATGGGCGGCGGGAAATAGCGATTACACTAACAGCAAATTTGGAGCGAGTGCCGACGCCAAATTTACAAAAATGAGTAAATGTACAAGCAATCTGTTTTTCTCCTCGGCATTGTATACCGGGTTAACCCCAACAAAAAACAGTGCTGGAGCGGTGATGATGACCGCCGCGTGTAAACTCAAAGAAGATGCTACTATGAAAGACGCACAAGCTGGCGAGGCGGCGCGAATAAAGGAAATGACCGCCAACAAGGCGCTAGTCAGTGTTTATAAATTGACCCCTTATATTGCCAATACGCCCTATGACATTGTATATCTAGTAGTGCACAGTGATTTAACTGCTTTCGCCAAAGCCGGCACTATGCAAATGACTTCAAAAAACTGGCAAGTTTCATCGCAAAAATTTGCCTCAGCCATGCAGTGTGAGACGGCCCTGTATTCCACTAGCATTGTTCACCTTCCCTCGGCGACTAGGTAAACTTACCTGCCAGCGATACGCAACCGACCACCCGTTACTTACCTCTGTGACGCAGTGGTCTTCACCTCATTAACCCTTCGAAAGCGAAGTAGCAGTGGACTAGTCACCGACACGACCCTGGTATAGCCCCCGGACTCAAAACCCCACCATAAGCCACCGCGAGCGACAGCTCATGTATTGAGTAATTACAGCCAAGTAAATGCAAAACGGCGAGAAAATCTGACACCTCCAATTTGTTGTTTTTATAGCGTGCCGCAGCGGAACACTGAATCGATGGCGATAAAGACTTGGATGTTCTTGCCGTTACTTTAATTCAACTGCGTAAACAAACTTTTCCGAATTACAATAGGCTTGACTAAACTCCACAACCCGACCGTCGATATTTACACTAGAGCGCTCGACCATCATCACCGGCGACCCCGGGGCCAGCCCCAAATCCTCGGCATAGTCGGCGGGAACCTCGATCGCGTGCAGCTCATCGCGTACCGAGACAATACTAATGCCGTATTTTTCTTGATAGAGAATATACAGCGCACCGGACAAATGAGATTCCTTGTCAATATCGGGAAACACCGACAGCGGCTGAATGACCTTTTCCAAAATAGCGGGTTCACCATGTAAAGAGCGCAGCCGCAGCAGTTCCGCCACCTGTGACTTGGCTGCTAAACCGAGATGAACCCGCTCTGTTTTTGTTGCCCTGCGCCGCTTTGCGGACAGTACCCGGGTCTCGGGAATAAGACTGTCGCCGCCGGGCTCACGCAGGCGAAAAAACCGATACAGCGAACTCTCCTGGGTATGTTCTGCCACATAGGTGCCCTTGCCCTGGCGCCGCTCCAATAAATTTTCAGCCACCATCTGATTGAGTGCCTTGCGCACGGTGCCCTGACTGACCCCCAATTGCTCCGCTAACGCCATCTCACTGGGCAACGGCTCGGAGGGCTTCCAGTAGCCCTCTACCAAGCGCCCGGTCAAATGATCGTAGACCTGCTTATAGAGCGGTTGAAAGCTGGGACTCGGTGTCATGGGTTTTTCCTGTTAGTGTTAGAGTCGCTACTCGCCGATCCGGTGCCAGTCGGTCAGACTGCGAATTCCTCCCATTATCGTGTTTAGAGCAAGTTTGGTCAAAGAAAATGACCGTATCCCTCAGACCAACGACCGGATCGGGAAATGTGGCCGCATCAACACCGCTAACACAGCTCTTAAGATTGAACAGCGGATAAACTCTCCAGGATACGTTTCGAAAAGGCTTTTAAAAAAGAGGGGCATGCTCAATAACCGTCGAACTATGCACATTGTTTGAAACGATAACTAATAGAGCCTGTTAATAATGATGTTCATATCACCCATTGCAATCTCATACTCGCGACATCACCGATTAGCACCACCACCACCCACGGCGCCATCCAGAGCCGGACAAAACGCAGATCATTGCCATCGATGGAAATCCGCGGCGCCCACGATAATATAACTTTTGCCCTAACATCTCACAATTTGGAAAATTATTGACCCTATTTAACAACAGTACACTTAGCCCCGCATGTCGCCGCGGGGCGGCGCCTGCAACAACGCCCGCTAGGACTCATTCCAGTGCAGCTGCGCGGTATACTTCTGATGCCAGTGGGCCAGAGCAATCTTGCACAGTACAGCATTGACAATAGCTATTGCGGCAATCGTATACCAGAAGACCGGCGCCAAGCCCCCGACCAAGCCCAAGGGCGAAAACAACACGTAAACCATTACGATACCGCCAAACAAAGTGATTGCTACCGGCAGTGCATAGGCCCAGGGGGTCATATCCACAGCGCTGGCCGGATGGTAGTGCCAGGGCTCTGGCAGTGGCATCAGCCGACCTATGACCAGCATAATGGCCACCTCAATAAAAAACAGGATCGCGTAAATGTGGATAAAATTGATATCTACATCGATAACAAACTTCAGCAGCGCGTAAGCGATAACATGAAAACCTATCGCCACCTTGGCCGCCAGCCCCGGCACCCGGCGAGTGAACAGCCCCACTAATACAATCGCAATCACCGGTATATTATAAAAACCGGTGAAGATCCGGATAATTTGGAAAAGCCCTTCCGGGGCGTACTGCAACAACGGCGAGATAACAAAAGACGCCAGTGCAATTGCCACGCTGGCATATTTGGCCACTTTTATTAGCTGCTGGTCGCTGACCTGGTCTTTTTTATAGGGTTTATAAATATCCAGTACAAACAAGGTAGCGGCACTGTTCAGCAGTGAGTTAAAAGAGCTAAACACCGCCCCCAACAACACTGCCAGAAAGAAACCAGACATATAAACAGGCAGCACATCCTTAACCAAGCGCGGATAAGCCATATCGATTGATTGCAGGCCCTCACCGTATAGGTGAAAGGCGATAATTCCCGGCAACATCATTAAGAACGGCACCAACAATTTGAAATAGCCTGAAAACAGTACCCCCTTCTGCCCTTCCGCCAGGTTCTTGGCTCCCAGGGTGCGCTGGATAACGTACTGATTGGTACCCCAATAAAACAAGTTGGCAAAGATCATGCCGGTAAAAACGGTACCGAAGGGGGTCGGGTCTCCGGCCGCACCAATGGCATTGAGTTTATCGGTATGGGTGCTCATCACCTGATCAATACCCGCGGTGACACTGCCATCCCCCAGTGCGGCAAAACCAAACAGTGGCACGGTGACACCGATAATCAACAGCCCTATTCCGTTGATCGTATCGGACACCACCACCGCCTTGAGACCGCCAAACACCGCATACAGTGAACCTATCAAGCCCACCGCTATAATAGTGATAACCAGAGCGCTGCTATAGTCGATATCGAGCAGTGCCGGCACATCAAACAATTGCAGTACCGCGATCGACCCGGAGTAGAGAATCGAGGGAATAGTGATAAGACCATAGCCCACCATAAACAGAACCACGGTTAGACGTCTAACGCCGTCATCGAAGCGATTACTGAGAAATTCAGGCAGGGTGGAAAAGGCCCCAGACAAATACTTGGGAAGAAAAAACAAAGCCATAACAATGGTCGCCACACCGGCGGTTACCTCCCAGGCCATACTACTCATATTGTAACCGTAGGCGGAACCGTTGAGCCCGATGAGCTGCTCCGCAGAGAGGTTGGTGAGCACCATCGAGCCGGCAATAAACACTCCGGTTAGTCCCCTGCCGGCGAGAAAATAGCCATCTTTACTACTCACTTCACCTTTGGTTTTTTGATAGGCAATCCAGGCGACAATCGCCATAAAAAAAGCACAAGAGAGCAAGGTTGTTAATATCGTTTGCAGCTCCACTGGTAATCCTCTCAGTATGTTTTATCAATTTATTATTAGTAAAACTGTTTATTCGCTTACCGCACTATTCTCTGGTTTCACTGCAGCATGGACCGTGTTCCATCATTCACCAATACCCAAATTATGATCGCTAGAAATACTGCTGCCTGTTGGTCAGCACAGCAATTACCGTGCACATCGCCAACGATCACCTGGGACACAGCTAGTCGCCGGCATGCCAATAGTGTTCGATCACCGGCTTATCTCCGAGGCTCACGGTATGTTCTAACACCGGACCCAGCGGTATCTCAGTCCCCTCTACCACAAACACTGCAATCTCATCCAAGGGTATGTGCAACTGATAACTGCGGCCGCCGGCAAAATGCTCACCGCCGGGGAATTTACGCCAGCTTTTACCCAGCGTTTGCGGCAGGTAACACTCGACCTGGCCACCGGGGCCCAGACACGGTGCCACTAGCATATTTTCACCCAGCATAAACTGGTCTTCAAAGGCCCAGGCCGCGCGTTCACCGCCACAGGCCAGCACCATCGCCCGCTGCAGCGGCAACCCGCTACGGCTAGACTGTGCCATTGAGTGATAGAGATAGGGCAGCAACTGGTAGCGCAGTTGCAGGGCTTGATTGGCCGCTTCCTCGGCCTCTGCCCCATAAGACCAGGGCTCTCGCTGGCCGATGCCATGCAGGCGTATGTGGGCGGAAAAAACCGCCATCTGCAACCAGCGTACATACAGTTCGGGGTCGCGCTGGTCACCGTAGAAACCGCCGACATCGGTGGCATAAAACGGCGCCCCAGACAGTCCCCAGGACAGTCCGCCGCGCAGACTGGCCGCCAAACCACCCCAGTCAGCCTGAGGATCTCCTCCCCACTGGGCTGGATAACGCTGCGACCCGGTCCAGGAGGAACGGCTGAATAAGAAAGGACCCGACCGACAGTAGCGCTCGGCGGCTTCATACACGCAGCGGTTGTATAACAGACTATAGACGTTGTGCAAGGTGGCGCCGCTATCGCCATTGTAGGCCAGCATATCGTCTTCGATTTGCTCGCCGAAATCAGCTTTAATCATATCGACACCCAACTCAAACAGCGGCTGGTGGCTGTCGCGCCAAAACGCATAGGCCTCGGGGTGGGTAAAGTCGACAATACCGGACTCCGGTAGTGCCGTTAGCACGTCGCCAAAACAGCTAGTATCCCACTGGTAGCGATAGGTCTCGCCGCTGCGACGGTCTTTCAACAACCAGCCCCTGTCCGATAGGGTTTGAAACAGGGCGTTTTTAACGGAAACCAGTGGATATTCCCACAGGCACACCTTGTAGTTAAGCGCCTTAAGTTGATCAATAATCAGCGCCGGGTCCGGGTAGCGGGTCGCATCCCACTCGAAGGCAAAACGGGTATCGGTGTCCTGCCAGGCCCGGCCATCCAAGGTAATCACATCACAGGGCATATGTTGTTCACGAACCTGTCTAGCCGTCGTTAACAGTTCCTGGGCATCTTGATAATAGGCCTTTGATAAGATAACCCCCAAACTCCACAGCGGCGGCACCGGCGCGCGCCCGGTCAGACCCGTATACTGTTCAATAATGTCAGCGCCGTCATTGCCCGCCATTAAAAACAGGTCAATAGCACTATCTTCAACCAACATGCCGTAACTGCGCTGAGACCAGGGTGCAAAACCAACCCCGTGGGTTACTGCTGCGGGGGTATGTACAAAAGCGCCCCAACCTTCGGGACTCCAGGCAAAGGGCGTATTTTTATACGATATTTCTGCATTGACACCCAGCGCGTCGTGATTGTAGGAGCGCAGCAGTTGACCACGTTTGTCGAGGCGCCCCCACTTTTCGCCCAAACCGTAAACCGGCTCGTTACCCTGTAACTCTAGGCCGACAAACCAACCCTGCTCGACCCTGGCAAAGGGCGGTAGTCGAAACTGACGCACAAAATGGCCGTCGGTGGGCGACTGTGTCACCCGCTTACCCTCTTTCCACAGTTCAAAGGACAGCGGCTGGTGTCGTAGAAGCAACCGATAATCGCCGCCGTTCACAATGGTTCTGTCATCGTGCCGGCTAACAGTAAGCTCTAGTGCCTCCGGTTCGGAGAGTAGCATGCCATAGTCAGAAAATTGCCGTTCGCCAAGACGCAGGCGCACACCAAAGGAATATAGAGACACTGTCAATGCCCCCGCTGTGGTGGTGCAGGACAGCGTATAACAGTCTATTAACTGTGCCTGCGCGGTGATACTGAGGGCGGGAATTTCATCCCACTGTGGTGCCGCCGAGTTAAAGCTTACCATTGATAGTTTCCTGTAATATTGCCTCGATCTGCCGCCAAATAAAATACTGCAGGCCTGCTTCAAACCGGGTACATTGATAATACTGTCCCGGCAATGGCGCCAGAGCTCAATACGTGGTTCTCAATCTTGGCTGCTTATTTTCACTTACAGCACAACCTTGAATTCAGCGGTGTCAGTGACCGATCCTGTTGTAAGTGCAGTAAACACCTGAGCGTACCGAGCAAACACGAAATAGTACGCATATCGTATGTCTTTTACAACAGTGTCTTATACAAGACTGACGCACTCACTCGCCACAACAACCCTATAATCTTGTGAGCAGCTAACAGCGCTGGACTGCATTTCTAGGGCGCCCCACAGGACATCCATTGTGCCCCTACGTGCAGACCTGAACCTGGCAGCAATCCTACATCTGCCAACAACAGCACACCGCAAGTAAATTTATCGAACGCAATAAACCCTCCGCCGCTACTAGCTCTACCGGCCACGTCTCCGCGCGCAAACACCAACCCTGCGACGAACAAGGTGCTGCGGCGTTACCCGACAAAGCATTTCATCCTAGCAAGCACGATCATTTGCCCTGCGCTACAGTGCCATTCGTTAACAAAACTTCATCTCGCCAAAGGGCAAGATTACATTGACAAATGCCATGTCTTATATAAGATACATGACACTTATATTTACCCACGAACCGCGAGAGCTAAACCATGCCCAGCCTAATTAAACCTGCCATCGGCTTAGGCCTTTGGAAAATCCCCAGCGCTGAGTGTGCCAACGTAGTATATGAGGCAATCAAATCTGGCTATCGCCATTTCGATAGCGCCTGCGACTACGGCAATGAAATACAGCTTGGTGAGGGTATTGCGCGGGCCATCGACGACGGCCTGTGTTCGCGAGAAGAATTGTGGATTACCTCAAAGCTGTGGAATACCTTCCACGCCAAAGAACATGTCAAGCTTGCCCTGGATAAAACACTGAGCGATCTGGGCTTAGACTACCTCGATTCTTACCTCATTCACTTCCCCATCGCTCAGGCCTTTGTTCCGATCGAAAGCCGCTATCCGCCGGAGTGGATTTTCGATCCTGCGGCGGCAAAGCCCGAAATGAAAATCGCCCCGGTGCCGCTGGCAGAAACCTGGCAGGCAATGGAGGCGCTCTATAACGAAGGGCTGGTAAAGCACATTGGAGTTTGCAATTACAATACCGGTCTACTTAGTGACTTGATGGCTTATGCCACGGTCAAACCGACACAATTACAGATCGAGTCTCACCCCTACCTAACCCAGGAACGCTTGATTCGCCTAGCGGGTAACTACAACATCGAGGTCACCGCTTTCTCTCCCTTGGGCGCGCTCTCGTATCTCGAGCTGGACATGGCCCAAGCCAATGAATCCGTGCTGAGCCAGGCAGTTGTTATCGCCGCGGCGAAAATACACGGCAAAACTCCCGCTCAGGTTGTTCTGCGCTGGGGGGTGCAGCGCGGTTGCGCACTAGTCACCAAGAGCACTCGCCCCGAGCGCCTGCGGGAGAACAAAGACATATTTGACTTTAGCCTCAGCGAACAGGAAATGAATGCTATCAGCGCACTGAACCAGGATCGACGTTTTAACGATCCCGGAGACTTCTGCGAGGCGGCCTTCGGCAAATTCTACCCTATCTACGACTAGGAGAACATTGTGACCTATTCAAGTCATTTACTTGCCGATTTAGCCTATAGTGAAGAAAATTTCCCCACTGTTATTTACAATGATGGCTCGATTGAAACACTTCCCCAGGCATTGACTTGGGTTGGAGACAACCTCAGCGACCTAAAAAAGGAGCTCGGTTGCAGTGGCGCCATTTTGTTCAGGGGCTTTCCCATTAGCGATGCCAGCAGCTACGACGCTTTCTTCGCGGCCTTTAACTATGCCAATTTCACCTACAAGGAATCTCTGTCCAACGCCGTTCGCATCAACCACACGGAATTTGTATTTACCGCCAACGAGGCCCCCAAGGAGGTTGAAATCTATCTCCACAATGAGATGGCCCAAACACCTATCTACCCCGATATAATCTCGCTGTTTTGCGAAAACTCCGCGGATCAAGGCGGTGCCACCGCCTTATGCCGTTCGGATTTAGTCTATCGACAACTACTGGCTCTGCAGCCACAAAAGTGTGAAAAACTGGAGCGACTGGGCATTAAATACACCACCCACATGCCCGCCGAAAATACTCCAGAATCGGGGCAAGGCCGCAGTTGGCGCGACACCCTCAGTGTCGACAACCGACAACAGGCCGAGGCCAAATTCAGCAAACTGGGCTACAGTTGGCAGTGGCATGACGACGGCTCAATATCAGCCCAAACCCCCGCCCTCGCGGCCATCAAAACCCTGGAAGGCGGCCGCAAGGTATTTTTCAATCAGATTATTGCCGCCTACCTCGGCTGGAACGGCGTCAACGAAAACCCCGCCAAAGCACTGTGTTTTGGGGACGGCTCGCAACTTAGCAAGGACTTCCTCAACTGCGCTGTTAGCGTAGCCACCTCACTGACGGTGGATTTACAGTGGCAGGACCACGATGTAGCCATCGTCGACAACCATCTCGCTATGCACGGGCGACGCCCGTATTCCGGCGAGCGCAAAAGAAAGGTACTGGTGGTATTGGGCCGTAGATAAATACTCGCGAGCTTATTGCGGCAACGACAACAATGACCACACTGTGCCAGAGGCTAGCCTCTGTGCTGTCAATTCTAACGCCTGTGCCCAACCGGACGGAAAGACTCAATTCTAACAACAGGCCCTGACCAACTCGCAGCCGACAAAGTCAGTGCGTACAATCGTGTTTCGCTGCCCTCTTTATCGCGCCACAATCCTTATTGTCACTACTGATTTCACATTAGCTGACAACGCTACCTAGCTAACGCTCGCTTATAGACAGCTCTCCCGCGGGGGGTATCCTGTGTGAAAGTAGGCCCCCGAAATCCACTCTCCCGGTACGCCTCCCTGCGGGGCGAACAATCGAACCCAACGTGTTTCGGCTACGGCCCGCGCCATTTGACTGCTGATAAAAGCGCTTATAACAAGACCAAAATATCGACAATACTGTCGCGATTGAATACTAATGAAATGACTCCGCCAGCCGATAGACCATAGACAAGCGCCTTAGCTGATACGGCTGACAGGTATTTGTTTTAATAAATAGCCATAGTAAACATGTTGTTTTAGCCATGTTGGCAGGCGTTATAATTCGCTTGTCAGATAGATTAACTCGCTCAATAGCAGAACTGGCGAGATAGGCATAATGAGCCTATCATGACGTTACAACCGAGAATTATTCGCCCGCCGCTAAACGATTATTGCGCGGCCTTCCATAGAACCCCGTTCTACGAATATTGCTCGATAATGGCCGCTGCTTGCTCTATACAACACACAAAAAGAACTGATGACTGACCGAAGTTTGACGAATTACAGTTAATACCGGTAACGCTAATCAACACAATTTATTTAGGGAATGTCTATATGAGCGAGCAATCAAAGCGAGACAACATTGCCGAGCTAGAGAGTTTATTGGAGCAGGAACGGCAGAAAAACGCCGACTTCTCCGGTAAGATTGCCGCGATTGACAAAGCCCAGGCGGTTATCGAATTCAATATGGACGGTACTATTATTACCGCCAATGACAACTTTCTCAGCGCCATGGGCTATACCTTGGCCGAGGTTCAAGGCCAGCATCACAGTATGTTTGTCGTACCAGGGTTTGAAACCAGTGCCGAGTACCAGGGGTTTTGGGCTGCGCTCAACCGCGGTGAATTCGAAGCCAAAGAATACAAGCGCATTGGCAAGGGCGGCAGAGAAGTGTGGATTCAGGCCTCCTACAACCCCATTTTGGATATGAACGGCAATCCCTTTAAGGTGGTGAAATATGCTACCGATGTCACCGCCCAAAAGCTCATCAACGCCGATTATTCCGGTCAAATCGACGCTATTAGCAAAGCCCAGGCGGTTATCGAATTCAATATGGACGGTACTATTATTACCGCCAATGACAATTTTCTCGGCGCCATGGGCTATACCTTAGAGGAAGTACAGGGGCAGCACCACAGCCTATTTGTAGAACCGACAACCAAAACCAGCGCCGAGTATCGAGAATTTTGGGCCGCACTCAATCGCGGCGAGTACGATGCCAAAGAATACAAGCGCATTGGCAAGGGCGGCAGAGAAGTGTGGATTCAGGCCTCCTACAACCCCATTTTGGATATGAGCGGCAAACCCTTTAAGGTGGTGAAATATGCCACCGATGTCACTGCCCAAAAGCTCATCAACGCCGATTATTCCGGTCAAATCGACGCTATTAGCAAAGCCCAGGCGGTTATCGAATTCAATATGGACGGTACTATTATTACCGCCAATGACAATTTCCTCGGCGCCATGGGCTACTCACTGGGCGAAGTCCAGGGACAACATCACAAAATATTTGTTGAGCCGAAGTTTAAAAACAGTGTCGAGTATCAACAGTTTTGGGAAAAGCTCAATCGCGGCGAGTACGAGTCGCAGGAGTACAAACGCATTGGCAAGGGCGGCAGAGAGGTCTGGATTCAAGCTTCCTACAACCCCATCTTTGATTTGAACGGCAGGCCCTTTAAAGTCGTCAAATACGCCGCCGACATTACTAAGACCAAAAAATTCCAGAGCATGATTGAATTGGTGCTGAGCGATACTACCGCGGTGGCGGAATCGCTGTCCGCTGGCGATCTGTGCGCAACGATGGACGGCCTATACGACGAGCAGTTCCAGGGCCTGGCCTCGGCGATGAATAGCTCAATGAATAACCTGCTCAACATGGTATCGGAAATCCGCTACGCCTCATCCAACGTGTTTTCCGCAGCCAGAGAAATTGCCCAGGGTAATGACGACCTGAGCCAGCGCACCGAAGCCCAAGCTTCCAACCTGGAAGAAACAGCGGCGGCGATGGAGCAGCTCACCACTACCGTCCAGCAAAACGCTGAAAACGCCTCCGAGGCAACCAAGCTGGCCAGCTCGGTGATGGACAAAGCCAGCAGCGGCGGCCAGGTCGTTTCCAATGCTGTGACTGCGATGGAGGAAATCAACACCTCCAGCAAAAAAATCGCCGATATTATTGGCGTCATCGACGAGATTGCCTTCCAAACCAACTTACTGGCGCTCAATGCCGCGGTGGAAGCAGCCAGAGCAGGTGAACAGGGCCGCGGCTTTGCAGTAGTGGCAGCGGAGGTCCGCAATTTGGCTGGGCGCAGTGCCGCGGCGGCAAAGGAAATCAAAAGCCTGATCAACGACAGTGTTGAAGCAGTGGGGAAAGGGACCAAATTGGTCGACGAAACGGGCCAAACATTCAGCGTGCTGGTTGAGTCAGTCACCGACGTTGTCACCAAAATATCGGACATCAATAATGCCAGCAACGAGCAGGCGGCGGGTATCCTCCAAGTCAGCCAGGCGGTTTCGCAAATGGATCAGATGACTCAGCAAAACGCCGCTCTGGTGGAGCAGGCCAGCGCCTCCAGTAAGTCGATGGAAGAACAATCTCAGAGCTTATTAGAGCATGTCGGCTTTTTCCAAATCGGCGAAGAACAAACGTCAACCTCGACTTCTGCACGCACGGCTCCTAAAAGGGCCGCTGTGCGTCGGCCCCGAGCAGTAACAACCCAAGACAATGATGAGTGGCAGGATTTTTAGCAGTGCCAACTGCATGCTGCACCCGGTAGCGAGCAAGAGGTTACGGCTAAAAAGGACAGGGACTCACTCCCTTTATACGCTCACCACTGCGCGGATGATCAAAACTCAGCTCTATTGCGTGTAACATCAACCGCTGCCCTAGTTGCTCACTGGTCTCACTGTGGTAAAGATCACAACCGAGAATAGGATGGCCCAGCGCCAGACTGTGGATTCGCAACTGATGGCTACGGCCAGTATGAGGGGTAAAATGCACTCGGCAGCGCGGCGGCTGTGGTAGCCGCTCGACTACCTGATAATCACTGCGTGCGGGCTTGCCGCTATCAAAGCAAATCTTCTGGCGGGGGAAATTAGGGCTGTCCCGGGCGATAGGTAAATCAATCCGACCCCGATCTTGGGTCAACTGACCTTCCAACATGGCGACATAGGTCTTGTCGACGGTGCGCTGCTGAAACTGTTTTGCCAATACAGCATTCGCTGCTTTATTAAGCGCCACCAGCATAATACCGGAGGTACCCAAATCCAATCGATGTACCAGTGTTGCCTCGGGGAATGCTCCTGTTGCTCCCCCGTACAGGCCCTCTACTCGCCCCTGCAGCAGCCGATAATGCACCGAATCCCAATTCAGAGCATTCTTTCCCGACAGACTTAACAGCCCGCTGGGTTTGTCGATCAAAAGAAAGTCTTCATCCTGATACAACAAGCGTATTTCCCCAAAACAACGCGGCGCCACAAAGTTATCGACGATTTCGGGGTTACTTTTCATAATGGCAGGTATCCAGTTTTCGAGTGCCCCAGTGTACAGCAGCACCGAGGCCCGACCCAAGGCCTGACGGCGCCGCTATAATGATTAGCGCAATCTTTACTGCACGTTAATTGTTTCTTCACACCGTTCGCCAATACTGCAACGGTCTAGATTATAGCCATGAAACTGCTATGCACACGCCAAACAAAAAAACTGGCGATCACAAAATAAGCCTGTGGACATCAATTTTATAAGATTGCCACAGCCGCTTTGACACAACCACTTAGCTACGGAATCCTTTCTTTGACCGCACTGCAATCAAGTAACAATTATCGTTCAATCAAGTTCTCCAAATTGATCGAGACCATAGATAGCCTAGTGATACGCGTCAGCGAGCGTTTTTCCGACTCTAGCCTGCCCCAGGTTTGCCTCGAGCTCAAATCGATTGCCCTTGAGAGTGAATCTCGGGTTGCCATGATAAGCCAAGCCATCATCCCCATTCGCCTATGCATAGCGGCGCTAATTATTGCCACCCTAACTATTTTGACCAACAGCTTGACCTTGGTTGATCTCGATTACCGGACACTCACTTTTCTCGAACTTACCCAGTTGGCGGAAACATTGGCTAACGGCATTATTTTGCTCGGCGTCTCACTATTTTTTTTACTGTCCATTGAGATGCGATTAAAACGCGCAAAGGCGCGCAGTGCACTTCATGAGTTGCGCTCAATGGCCCACATCATCGACCTATTACAACTGACCAAAGACCCCATTATGCACGTCTGTGACGCAGCTCGTACTACCCATTCCCCGCGCCGAGAACTGACCCAATTCGAACTCAATCGCTACTTAGACTACTGTACTGAAATGCTCTCGCTGATTGGCAAATTGGCAGCGATCTATTCTGAGCGCTTGCCCGATGCAGAGATAGTGACCGCGGCCAATGAAATCGAGATACTGTGTGCTAGCATGAGTCGGAAAATATGGCAAAAGATGTCGATGATCATCCCCGACCGACAGCAACTCTATAATTAGTAGTAAATCTGGCTGAACGAGGCTTAAATAAGCTATCGACGAATATTTCCATATCGCCGGCGCTACCCAGTAGTAACAAAAGCATACGGTAAGGGGCAGCATGGACCCAGTAGCCAACTACCCCCATAACCGCGGCCTGTTGACGGCAGATTATCCACTAGCAAAATAAATCAGGCGCCACCATCCCGCTCCCTTTTCCGTGTACCGCACTGTCTAGGTTATAGTAATTACTAGCATTGCTGTGGGCCTTATTTTGTGTATAGACCTATTTTAGGCGAAAGAGAATCCTCTTTGGATTATAGGACGTAGATACCCGCAAATCCCCTTGTCGCTTTGTTGTCACCGCACGAGTAGAATGACCGCATGTAACGTGAAATCCTGCGACAGGTAAGCAACCGTGTCCTCGTGATTTACGACGTTAAATTCAAACAAGGAGTAATTGTAGAGGGAGATTTCAATGTTTCACATTATTGAACAAGGTGTAAGAATTACCACGCCTATCGATAGCCTATTTAAAAGAGAGGGCGTTGAAAAAGTGACCGGTGTAAGTCGGATAGCGGCAGTCAGTGCAAGTAGTGCGGAACAAAAAAGAATACCCTCTTCGCACTCTGACTCCTACCAACAAGTCAATCGACAAGAGCACGAACGCAACAGAGTCATTTACGCTGAGCAAATCATGAGCAGCCCCGTTACAGTTGCGTCTGAAAAATTATCTGTCGGTGAAATATGGACTTTGTTCTCTCAACAGCCATTCCACCACTTACCTATACTGGATGACAATTCAAAACTACAAGGAATCGTCTCCGATAGAGACATATTGCGTTTTTCCGCGAATAGGGATAGGAATATTGCAAGCACTCAGATCAAGCAGTTGATGAGCAAACAGGTTCTTAGTGCAGGAAAAAATACTGAAGTGCGAGAGATTGCCGAATTGATGTGTGCTCGAAAAATAGGTGCCCTACCGATAGTCGATGATGATAGCCCTGGTAGCGTTAGCGTGATTGGTATTGTCACTCGCTCAGACATATTGCGAACATTAGTTCATCGGGCACCCTTGGAGCTTTGGGCATAGCGTGATCCATCATGACTTTTTAGCATTCCGTGTTCTCAGGCCCGTAAACTACCGTATTTGTTTCGCTGCGTGCTTTTTCACGATTTAAGCTGACTTTTGTTTTTGTCCGCTAACAATCGATATGCCTGGTTCTTTCTCGTAATTTCACAGGAAACACCTAGCCATCACAAGCCACCACCCCATTACCTTCTATATTGTGAGATATCAATCAACAGCAAGCAATGCAACGAACTGCGCGGGCAGTGATTGCGTAGTCGAATTCGGGAAAGTGCCTCATCGTCGCTTCCGACTAAAGGTCTACATTCAGCCTATCTGAGATAACTACACTCCGGGCACGTATAAGTAGTCGTCGCTGTCATTTAAGCAAATACCGAAAGTTAGCTGTAATTATCCGACCCCGTGCATCACGACCTGGCGATTACTGTCAGCGAGAGCTAGGACTTTGCCCCCTGTGCGTATATTCCCCCGCTAAATACCACAACAGCCCTGTTATTATAGGCCATTACTGGCCGCACGATACCTACGATTTCAGCAACCCCGGCGACTATCAAGCGCCTACTCCCTATTGCTTTGCAGTCAAACCTGCCTGCCAATATCATCCCAACAAAACCAATAAATGGGTTGCATCTTATTGGTTTATTAGTTACGTTACCTGTCTTATATAAGACGTCTAATAAATGATTTATGCTTTATCAGTTGTTTGCCTACAAACTGCCGCAGAGCAGTTCAAAGTGCAAGCAACTTCATAAAACAATTCATAACTTTAGAGAGATATGAAACAGACTTTCTGAACGCTGCGAAGACTACGATAATAATCACAGGAGAACACCATGTTACTTAGACCATGCTCTCATCATAAGGGGGTTGCACGTACCCTTGCCCTAACCACGTGTATGTCACTCGGCCTCGCGGCCAATGCACAGCAAGCCACTGATACAGAAGACCTGGGGCTACTTGAACACATCACAGTTACTGCGCAAAAACGCTCAGAGAATCTTAATGAAGTACCTGTTGCGGTCTCTTTCTTGAACCAAGGTCAAATTGACGCTGCGTTTTCTTCCAACATAGAAGACTTACAAGCACTGATTCCATCAGTGAGCTTCTCGAAGGGCAATACTACACGTAACTCCGCCATTACTATTCGCGGCATCGGCACAATTTCTTTTAGTATCGCTGCCGAGCCAAGCGTATCCACGGTGGTTGACGGTGTTGTTTTAGGTCGATCTGGACAAGCCTTCGTTGATTTGTATGACTTGGAACGAATTGAAGTATTACGAGGACCGCAGGGCACCTTATTCGGGAAAAATGCCTCTGCTGGCGTGGTAAACATTACCACTAAACGCCCATCGAAAGAGTTTCAAGGTAACTTTGAAGCGACCTTGATGCAGGACAACGAATACCGACTTAAAACCAGCATATCTGGACCTCTAAATGATAATGTTAGCGGCAGCTTAACTGTGTTGAAGTCAAAGTTTGACGGCTATTTGAACAATGATTTCAATAATCAAACAGCAAATGGCTATGACAAAGAAGGCGTGCGAGCGATGCTGGATATTGAAACCAATAGCGATGCCGATATCTTAGTTATCTTTGAAAATGTGCGATCTAACGACAACTGCTGTACGCTTGTCAGCCCATCAAGCAATGCCGCAGGCGATTTCGACTTTAGCGATCGCAATATCGATCATGATTTTGAAACACGTACTAAAGATGA
>Ga0209395_1003123_pt1 | contig 20903 bp, 19 predicted proteins | sample GOMGulsemesocosm_3_FD_184635 | JGI IMG/M metagenome (GOLD analysis project Ga0209395, IMG submission 184635) | Methane-oxidizing microbial communities from mesocosms in the Gulf of Mexico - GOM9D Gulf of Mexico (SPAdes) (version 2) | ecosystem: Environmental > Aquatic > Marine > Cold seeps... | reverse complement strand
AGTGACGAGTTTCTGTATCGTATTCGATGTGAGAAGTATTGATAGTAATACCACGCTCACGCTCTTCAGGAGCATTATCGATTTGTGCGAAATCTTTAACTTCACCACCGTGAACTTTAGTTAATACTGCAGAGATAGCAGCTGTTAAAGTTGTTTTACCGTGATCAACGTGTCCGATAGTACCAACGTTTACATGTGGTTTCGTACGTTCAAATTTTTCTTTAGCCATTTTTCAATTACCTTAAAGTTTATTAAAAGCGCAGCCAAGATGACCGAGCTAGACTTTCACTAACTATAAGTGAGTGTCTTACGAGATTCCAAGAGATTCTGTTATTGCCGCAACTACATTCTTAGGAGCTTCACTATACTGCAAAAACTCCATTGAATATGAGGCGCGACCTTGGGTTGCACTGCGTAATGCAGTAGCATAACCAAACATTTCAGATAATGGTACTATTGCATTCACTATCTTAGAGCCAGCAGGACCTTCGTCCATGCCATCGATCATACCGCGACGACGGTTTAAGTCACCAACGACATCACCCATGTTTTCTTCTGGCGTAGTTACTTCTACTTTCATCATAGGTTCTAGAAGTGTAGGTGTAGCTTGTATAGCTCCCTCTCTAAATCCCATTGAAGCAGCAACTTTAAACGCCATTTCGTTAGAGTCAACGTCATCAAAAGAACCGTCATAAAGTGTAACTTTAACATCAAGCATTGGGTAGCCGGCCAATACGCCACTATCCATTTGCTCGAAACAGCCCTTTTCAATAGCTGGAATGTATTCTTTAGGAACACTATCACCAACAATTTCGTTAACAAATTCAAAACCACCACCTTCAGGCAATGGTTCCATTTTCAACCAAACGTGACCATATTGGCCTTTACCCGCTGATTGACGAATAAATTTACCTTCTACTTCTACCGTTGAACGGATAGTCTCTCGATAAGCTACTTGTGGCTTACCAACATTACATTCAACACTAAACTCTCGCTTCATGCGTTCAACGAGAATATCTAAGTGTAGCTCACCCATTCCAGAAATGATCGTTTGACCTGTTTCATCGTCAGAGGCAACTTTAAAAGATGGATCTTCAGCTGATAATTTACTTAAGGCAAGGGTTAATTTGTCTTGAGACGCGATAGTTTTAGGTTCAACAGCAATTGAAATAACAGGGTCAGGAAACTCCATCTTTTCAAGTGTTATAGCATGATTTGCATCACAAAGGGTTTCTCCAGTAGTGACATCTTTCAAACCAATCGCAGCGGCAATATCACCAGCGCGTACTTCTTTAATTTCTTTTCGGTCATTTGCATGCATCTGTACAATACGACCAAGGCGTTCTTTTTTACCCTTAATTGGATTGAAAACACTATCACCGGTTTTAACGACACCAGAATAAACGCGGAAAAAAGTTAATGTTCCAACAAATGGGTCTGTAGCAATTTTAAATGCTAAGGCAGAAAAAGGCGCGTCATCATCGGCTTCGCGAGTCGCCTCAGTTTCGTTTTTATCGCTATTAACACCTGTTATAGCTGCAACTTCAGTTGGTGAAGGCAAGTATTCAATTACCGCATCAAGAACAGCTTGAACACCCTTGTTCTTAAATGCTGATCCACATGTACAAAGAATAATTTCATTATTGAGTGTACGGTGACGAAGTGCTGATTTAATTTCTTCTTCTGATAAATCACCTTCTTCGAGGTATTTTTCCATTAAATCGTCTGAAACTTCAGCGGCTTCAGATATCATATTCTCACGCCACTCATCGGCAAGATCTTGCATATCTGCTGGAATATCTGTGTAGGTAAAGCTCATACCATGATCAGATTCGCTCCAATTGATAACTTTCATTTTAATTAGATCAACAACGCCAGAAAAGTCATCTTCAGCGCCGATAGGTAGTTGAATTGGTACGGCATTAGCACCTAAACGGTTACCTAATTGGTCAACAACTGAAAGGAAATCTGCACCAGTACGATCCATTTTATTGACAAAAACAATTCGTGGTACTGAGTATTTTTCCATTTGTCGCCAAACAGTTTCTGTTTGCGGTTGAACGCCGGAAGAAGCACATAATACAAGAACTGAGCCGTCAAGAACACGTAAAGAGCGTTCGACTTCAATAGTGAAATCAACATGACCTGGAGTATCTATGATATTAATACGGTGGTCGTCAAATTGTGCGTTCATTCCTTTCCAAAAACAGGTGGTAGCTGCAGAAGTTATGGTAATACCACGTTCCTGCTCTTGCTCCATCCAATCCATGGTCGCTGCGCCGTCATGTACTTCACCAATCTTGTGAGAAAGACCAGTGTAAAATAAAACGCGCTCTGTGGTTGTCGTTTTGCCTGCATCTACGTGCGCACAAATACCAATATTTCGGTAGCGCTCAATAGGGGTGATACGAGCCAAAATGAAGTCCTCTAATTCTTAGTCACTACAATTAGTGCTATTAAATAAATATTCAAAATGCTAATTACTTATTTAATATTACTGTTAATTCATTTTATTTTGCAGATAAAGTACTGGTCTGTAAAATGAGTATGGCTAGCAAGATCAACTCCTGCTAGCCATGTACTTACCTTAAGTTTAAACGAAAGGTAAGTAATACATTCGTTCAATACAGCTAGATTACCAGCGGTAGTGAGCGAATGCTTTGTTAGCATCAGCCATACGGTGAACGTCTTCACGTTTCTTAACCGCTGAACCTTTGCTGTCAGACGCATCTAACATTTCGTTAGCTAGGCGCTGAGCCATTGATTTTTCACCACGTTTACGAGCTGCTTCAACTAACCAACGCATGGCTAGAGCATTACGACGAACTGGACGAACTTCAACTGGAACTTGATAAGTAGAACCACCAACACGACGAGATTTAACTTCGACAGATGGGCGGATGTTATCTAAAGCAGTTTCGAAAAGCTCTAAGTGAGTTTTCTCGCTGTTTTTTTCAGTTAAAATGTCTAGTGCACCATATACAATTTTTTCTGCAGTAGATTTCTTACCATCAACCATAAGGATGTTGATGAATTTTGCTAAAAGTTCGTTATGGAACTTAGGATCTGGCAATATTTTACGTTGCCCTACGACGCGTCTTCTTGGCATCTTAATTCTCCGTAGTATTCAGGAATAATCCAAAATATATAAATTTATAAAATTTCTTAATTTGGCCTTACTTAACGTTTTTTTATCTCTTCCTATCTATAAGGAGGTAGAGAGGAAAACTTAAGATTTAGGTCGTTTAGCACCGTACTTAGAACGGCCTTGTCTTCTATCGCTTACACCAGAACAATCTAGTGCGCCACGAACAGTGTGATAACGCACACCAGGTAAATCTTTCACACGACCACCACGTATTAAAATAACGCTATGCTCTTGTAAGTTGTGACCTTCACCACCGATGTATGAAGTAACTTCGTAGCCGTTAGTTAAACGAACACGAGCAACTTTACGTAATGCTGAGTTTGGTTTCTTTGGTGTAGTAGTATACACACGAGTACATACGCCACGACGTTGTGGACAAGCTTGTAACGCTGGAACGTTACTTTTAGTTACTTGTCTTACACGTGGTTTACGTACTAATTGGTTAATAGTTGCCATTAAATAGCTCCCGATTAGTTAAACTTGTGTAAATTCCAATCAATGAGAAATTTACACCCTTATAAACGTGAAAATCCGCGACCTTAAACTCCATACATAAGCAGTACAGAATATAAGGTCGCGGAATTCTATAGGTCAAGCATTGACCTGTCAAGTAGGACAGGTCAAAAACGCTATATTATTACTTAATCACTGAGGTTACTCAGCATTAAGCGCATCAGTTAACGCTTGTGCTGCATCGTCTGCAGATACTGAACTTTCAACTTCAGGCATTTGAGCCTGTAGTTTACGTTTAGCACGCTCTTGATGATAAGAATAACCGGTACCTGCTGGAATCAAACGACCAACGATAACGTTTTCTTTCAAGCCACGTAACTTATCTTTCTTACCTGCAACTGCAGCTTCAGTAAGTACACGTGTAGTTTCTTGGAAAGATGCCGCTGAAATAAATGATTCAGTTGCTAATGATGCTTTAGTAATACCCATCATTTGCATTTCATATTCAGCTGGTTTCTTGCCTTCAGCTTCAAGTTCACGGTTTGAGATATTAACTCGCGCCACTTCAACTTGTTCGCCTTTCAAGAACTCACTATCGCCTGCGTCTAATATTTCACATTTACGGATCATTTGACGAACGATAACTTCGATATGCTTGTCGTTAATTTTTACACCTTGTAAACGATATACTTCTTGTACTTCGTTAACGATGTAATTAGCAACAGGAGCAACACCACGTAAACGTAGAATATCATGCGGAGATTCAGGACCATCGGCAATAACTTCACCTTTAAGTACTGGTTCACCTTCATAGATGTTCAACAATCGAGTCTTAGCGATCATTTCTTCGTAAACTTCACCGTTAGGCTGAGTAATCAATAAGCGTACTTTACCTTTCGTTTCTTTACCGAATGCAACAACACCTGTTTTCTCAGCAAGGATAGCTGGAAGCTTAGGCTTACGTGCTTCAAATAAGTCAGCAACTCGTGGTAAACCACCGGTAATATCTCGAGTTTTAGAGCTTGCTTGTGGAATACGAGCTAACGCATCACCAACACCAACATCAACGCCATCTTCAAGATTTACGATTGCATTACCTGGCAAGTAGTAAAGTGCAGGAATTTCTGTACCAGCAATATTAACGTCATTACCTTTATCATCAATCAATTTAACAGCTGGACGCATTTCTTTACCAGCAGCACTACGTTGACCAGCATCTGTTACAATGATGCTTGATAAACCGGTAAGTTCATCAGTTTGGCGAACCATAGTTACGCCATCAACTAAATCTACAAACTGAACCTTACCAGCCACTTCCGTAATAATTGGATGAGTATGTGGGTCCCAGTTAGCGATAATATCGCCCGATGAAATTTCACCACCATCGTGCTTAGAAAGTACAGAACCATAAGGTACTTTATAACGTTCTTTTTCACGACCTAGTTCATCAATAACTGTAAGTTCTGATGAACGTGAAGTAATTACAAGATGATCATCTGAGTTAGTTACAAATTTCGCATTCTGAAGTTTCAATGTACCAGTATTTTTAACTTGTACACTATTCTCTGCAGATGCTCGAGATGCAGCACCACCGATATGGAACGTACGCATGGTTAGCTGTGTACCAGGTTCACCGATAGATTGTGCAGCCACAACACCAATCGCTTCACCTTGGTTGATCATATGACCACGGGCCAAATCACGACCGTAACAATGAGCACAGATACCGAAATCAGTTTGACAAGTTATAATCGAACGAACTTTCATTTGGTCAATTGAATTTTCTTCAATGAAGTCACATAAAGCTTCGTCAATTAAAGTATTACGAGGTAATAACACCTCAGTAGTACCCACTTTAACAACATCTTCAGCAACAACACGACCAAGTACACGTTCTCTAAGTGGTTCAACAACATCACCACCTTCGATTAACGGTGTCATTTGTAGTCCGTCTAACGTGCCACAATCATGCTCGGTTACAACTAAATCTTGTGCAACATCAACTAAACGACGTGTTAAATAACCCGAGTTAGCTGTTTTCAGTGCCGTATCAGCCAAACCTTTACGCGCACCGTGAGTAGAGATGAAGTATTGTAATACGTTTAAGCCTTCACGGAAGTTAGCCGTGATTGGTGTTTCGATGATTGAACCATCTGGTTTAGCCATCAAGCCACGCATACCCGCAAGCTGTCGAATCTGTGCAGCACTACCACGAGCGCCTGAATCGGCCATCATGTAAATAGAGTTGAACGAATCTTGTTCTTCTGGGTTGCCGTCACGATTAGTAACTGTTTCTTTTGATAAATTGTCCATCATAGCTTTCGAGATTTTCTCGTTAGCTGATGACCAAATATCGATAACTTTGTTATATTTTTCGCCCTGTGTTACTAAGCCTTGTTCGAATTGAGACTGGATTTCAGAAACTTCTTCTTCCGACTCTTCGATAATAGTGTACTTAGCATCAGGAACAACCATATCATCAATACCAACAGAACAACCTGCGATCATCGCATAATGGAAACCTGTGTACATGATTTGGTCAGCGAAAATTACCGTTTCTTTCAAACCTAAGTTACGATAAGCATGGTTAATCAATTTAGAAATTGGTTTTTTACCAAGCGGCTGATCAATTAGATCGTAAGGTAATCCCTTAGGACATACTTGCCACATGATGGCACGACCAACAGTTGTATCACGAAGCGTCGTTTTAGGGACTGTAAAGTTACCTTCATCGTCTTTAAAGTATTCAGTAATACGAATTTTAACACGAGCGTGAAGTTCTGCAGTACCTGTACGGTACGCTTTTTCAGCTTCTTTAGCGTCAGCAAAAACCATGCCTTCGCCTAAACCATTAACACGATCACGAGTTAAATAGTACAAACCTAAAACAACATCTTGTGATGGTACAATAATCGGCTCACCATTCGCTGGTGATAACACGTTATTTGTAGACATCATTAGTGTACGTGCTTCCATTTGCGCTTCGATAGTCAACGGTACGTGTACCGCCATTTGGTCACCATCGAAATCGGCATTGTATGCCGCACAAACTAGAGGATGAAGGTGAATAGCTTTACCTTCAATTAACACTGGTTCAAAAGCTTGGATACCCAATCTATGAAGTGTTGGTGCACGGTTAAGCATAACTGGATGTTCACGGATTACTTCATCAAGTACATCCCAAACTTCAGCGCCTTCACGTTCAACTAATTTTTTAGCTGCTTTAATTGTAGTTGCTAAACCACGAGCTTCTAATTTCCCGTAGATAAATGGCTTGAATAATTCAAGTGCCATTTTCTTCGGTAATCCACACTGGTGTAAACGTAATGTTGGTCCAACGGTAATTACAGAACGACCTGAATAATCAACACGTTTACCCAATAAGTTTTGACGGAAACGGCCTTGCTTACCTTTGATCATGTCAGCAAGAGATTTCAGTGGGCGCTTATTAGAGCCAGTAATTGCGCGACCGCGACGTCCGTTATCAAGAAGTGCATCTACAGACTCTTGTAACATACGCTTTTCGTTACGTACGATAATGTCTGGAGCAACTAAATCTAAAAGACGTTTCAAACGGTTATTACGGTTAATAACACGACGGTATAAATCGTTTAGATCAGATGTAGCAAAACGGCCACCATCCAATGGTACTAACGGACGTAAATCCGGTGGTAAAATTGGTAGTACGTTCATAATCATCCACTCAGGCTTATTACCTGAAGCGGCGAATGCTTCCATTAGTTTTAAACGTTTAGTGATTTTCTTACGCTTAGTTTCACTACCGATTTCAGGAAGCTCTTCGCGCATTTGCGCTACTTCGCCATCTAAATCAATTTGTTGTAGTAATGCTAAAACGGCTTCAGCACCCATAAGAGCGTCGAATTCATCACCGTGTTCTTCTAACGCGTCAAGATATTCTTCTTCCGTTAAAATTGCACTTTTTTCTAATGTTGTCATTCCTGGTTCAGTAACAACATATGATTCAAAGTAAAGTACACGTTCGATATCACGAAGTGTCATATCAAGTAATAAACCAATACGTGATGGTAATGATTTTAAGAACCAGATATGTGCAACTGGGCTTGCTAATTCGATATGACCCATACGGTCACGACGAACTTTAGTTAATGTAACTTCAACGCCACATTTTTCACAAATAACACCACGATGCTTTAAACGTTTGTATTTACCACACAAACATTCGTAGTCTTTAACTGGGCCAAAAATACGAGCACAAAATAATCCATCACGTTCTGGCTTGAACGTACGATAGTTAATCGTTTCAGGTTTTTTAACTTCACCAAACGACCAAGAACGAATCTGGTCAGGTGATGCTAGTCCGATACGAATACCATCGAACTCTTCTGTTTGATTTTGTTGCTTAAGAAACTTAAGTAAATCTTTCACACACTTCTCCTGTCGGAGTTAAACCTTAAAGAGAAAGCAGTTACCTGCTTTCTCCGTGTACTGACTCATCAATTTGATTGTCAGCGTGCAGCTCCGGAAATTAATCCTGGTCTAACTCGATGTTAATACCTAACGAGCGAATCTCTTTCAACAATACGTTGAATGACTCAGGAATGCCTGGTTCCATTCTGTGATCACCGTCTACTAAGTTTTTATACATCTTAGTACGACCGTTAACATCATCAGACTTAACTGTTAGCATTTCTTGTAGGGTATAAGCAGCACCGTATGCTTCTAATGCCCAAACTTCCATCTCACCGAAACGCTGTCCACCAAATTGCGCTTTACCGCCAAGAGGTTGTTGCGTTACAAGTGAATAAGAACCTGTAGAACGTGCATGCATTTTGTCATCAACTAAATGGTTAAGTTTTAACATATACATGTAACCAACAGTCACAGGACGTTCAAATTCACGACCAGTACGACCATCAGTTAAGATAAATTGACCACTTTCAGGCATATCTGCAAGTTTAAATAAATCTTTAATTTCTCGCTCTGTAGCTCCGTCAAATGCTGGTGTAGCAATTGGAAGACCTGCGCGCAAGTTGCCTGCTAAACGTAATACTTCGTCATCTGTAAAGCTGTCGATATCAACGGTTTGACGCGACTTACCTAAGTTATAAACTTCTTTTAAGAACTCACGTAACTTAGCCATTTCACGATGCTCTTCAAGCATACGGTTGATTTTCTCACCGATACCACGAGCAGCCATTCCTAAATGCGTTTCTAGGATCTGACCAATGTTCATACGTGATGGTACACCCAACGGGTTAAGTACAACATCAACTGGAACACCATGCTTATCGTATGGCATATCTTCAACTGGCACTACATTTGAAATAACACCTTTGTTACCATGACGACCGGCCATTTTATCACCCGGTTGGATGTGGCGTTTTATCGCTAAGTAAACTTTGATGATTTTAAGAACACCTGGAGCTAAATCAGCGCCTTGAGTGATCTTACGACGTTTAACTTCAAACTTCTTATCGAAGTCAGCTTTAATGTTGTCGTATTGCTCAGCAATTTGTTCAAGTTCAGATTGTTGTGCTTCATCAGACAAGTTTTGAACTAACCAATTTGCACGAGACATACCATTAAGGTCTGATTCGTTTAGGCCTGCAGATAATAGAAGTTTCTTAGCACGAGCGTAAATACCATCTTCAAGGATGCTAAATTCGTCGCCTAAATCTTTCTTAACTTCTTTAAGTTGTAACTCTTCAATTTCTACAGCACGTTTATCTTTTTCTACACCATCACGGGTAAAGATTTGAACGTCGATGATAGTACCTTTAACTGAATTAGGTACACGTAAAGAGCTGTCTTTAACGTCAGCTGCTTTTTCACCGAAAATAGCTCGTAATAGTTTTTCTTCTGGCGTTAATTGTGTTTCACCTTTAGGAGTAACTTTACCCACTAAGATGTCGCCACCGTTAACTTCAGCACCAATGTAAACAACACCGGCTTCATCTAATTTAGATAATGCTGATTCACCAACGTTAGGAATATCAGAAGTAATTTCTTCACTGCCTAACTTAGTATCACGTGCGATACATGTTAGCTCTTGAATGTGAATCGTAGTGAAACGATCTTCAGTAGCAACACGTTCAGATAACAACATTGAATCTTCGAAGTTGTAACCATTCCACGGCATGAAAGCAATACGCATGTTTTGACCAAGGGCTAATTCACCCATGTCCGTAGAAGGACCATCAGCTAAAACATCACCACGTGTAACAGGTTCGCCCATACGACACTGTGGACGTTGGTTGATACAAGTATTTTGGTTAGAACGCGTATATTTAGTTAAGTTGTAAATATCAATACCTGCTTCACCAGCATGCATCTCATTTTCATTAACTTTAACAACGATACGTGAAGCATCTACGTAGCTTACTACCCCACCACGTTTAGCAACTGCAGTTACACCTGAATCAACAGCAACTACTTTTTCCATACCCGTACCAACAAGTGGCTTATCCACTTTTAACGTAGGTACTGCTTGACGTTGCATGTTCGAGCCCATCAAGGCACGGTTAGCATCATCGTGCTCTAAGAATGGAATTAAACTAGCAGCAACTGATATAATCTGTTGCGGAGAAACGTCCATATACTGAACTTGATCCGAAGAGATTAAAGTAAATTCGTTTTTATGACGACATTGAACTAAGCCATCAACTAATTTTCTTTCGCTATCAACCGAAGCTGTTGTCTGTGCGATGACGAAGTTACCTTCCTCAATTGCTGACAAATAATCGATATCGTCCGTTACTAATCCGTCAACTACTTTACGATAAGGAGTTTCTAAGAAACCATAATCGTTAGTGCGTGCGTAACACGATAATGAGTTGATCAAACCAATGTTTGGACCTTCCGGTGTTTCGATTGGACATACACGACCGTAATGGGTTGGATGTACATCTCGAACTTCAAAACCAGCTCGTTCACGCGTTAAACCACCTGGGCCTAATGCTGAAATACGACGTTTATGGGTTACTTCAGATAACGGGTTATTCTGATCCATAAATTGTGATAACTGTGAAGAACCAAAGAATTCTTTAACAGCAGCTGAAATTGGTTTAGCGTTGATCAAATCCTGTGGCATGATCGCATCTAAATCACCAAGACTTAAACGCTCTCTTACTGCACGTTCAACACGTACTAAGCCAACACGGAATTGATTTTCTGCCATTTCGCCAACAGAACGAATACGACGGTTACCTAAATGATCGATATCATCAGTTTCACCTTTACCATCGCGAATAGCGATTAAGGTTTTCATTACTGAAATAATATCTTCGTTAGATAATATGCCAGTACCAACATCGTCTGCATTGCCAACACGACGGTTGAACTTCATACGACCAACAGTTGATAAGTCATAACGTTCTGACGCGAAGAATAAGTTAGTAAATAACGTTTCTGCTGCATCTTTCGTAGGCGGCTCGCCTGGACGCATCATGCGGTAGATTTCAACTAAAGCTTCAAGTTTGTTTGTCGTACTATCAACACGAATAGTGTCAGACATATATGAACCAACATCAAATTCATTCATATATAAAGTAGAAAGAACTTTGTGTCCGGCTTGGCTAAGTTCAGCTAATAACTCTAACGTAAGTTCAGCATTCGCTTCAGCGATAACTTCACCAGTAGATTCATCGATGTATGCTTTAGATAAAACTCTACCGATAATATATTCAGCTGGCACTTCTAATGTGTCTAATTTTTCTTTAGATAAGGCACGAATATGACGAGCAGTGATTCGACGACCTTGCTCTACTAATACATCGCCATTTTTCAAACATAGGTCAAACGTTGCCGTTTCGCCACGTAAGCGTTCAGGGATTAGATCCATGACCAGCTTATCGCCTTTGATTGAAAAATTAGTCGTATCGTAGAACATATCCAGAATTTCTTCTGTAGTATATTCTAGTGCACGTAAAATGATTGACGCAGGTAATTTACGACGTCGATCTATACGAACAAATAAGTTGTCTTTTGGATCGAATTCGAAATCCAACCAAGAACCGCGGTAAGGAATAACGCGTGCGTTATATAACACTTTACCTGATGAATGTGTTTTACCTTTATCGTGATCGAAAAACACACCTGGTGAACGATGTAATTGAGAAACAATAACACGTTCAGTACCATTGATAACAAACGTACCGTTGTCAGTCATCATAGGCACTTCACCCATGTATACTTCTTGTTCTTTGATATCTTTAACTGTACCAGCTGCCGCTTCTTTGTCGTAAACAACTAAACGAAGTTTTACGCGCAGTGGAGCTGCATAGGTTATACCGCGGATTTGACATTCTTTAACATCAAATAACGGTTCGCCTAATCTGTAGCTCACATATTGTAATTCAGAGCTACCTGAATAGGCTTTAATTGGGAAAATAGAACGAAACGCAGCCTCTAGGCCTGTTTCACCTGTTGGATCGATATCAATAAACTTACGGAAAGATTCGAGTTGGATTGATAACAAGAATGGATAATCCATTACTTGTGTACTTTTACCAAAGTCCTTGCGAATACGTTTCTTTTCAGAGTAAGAGTAAACCATGGGGTTCCTCAGCTTGCTGGTTATGGCCGATCTGCCTTTAAATACCAATTGGACTAGACAACTTCAGTATAATTCATACTTTTGTTAGCTAATCCAATTGGTATCAGACAGGATATTGCGATGATACTAATTATATATTCGTATCAAATAATGCATTTTTTGCTTTAAAAAAAGTAACTTTCTTTAGCGCAAAAAGGCCGGTGACGTTTAAGTCACCAGCCATTGCCTTTTCAGGCAAATAATCTGTTTAAAGACAGACTATTTGATCTCAATAGAAGCACCAGCTTCTTCAAGAACTTTCTTAAGCTCTTCAGCTTCAGCTTTTTCAACGCCTTCTTTAACAACGCCAAGAGCTTCAACTAAATCTTTAGCTTCTTTAAGGCCTAAACCTGTAGCGCCACGAACTGCTTTGATTACTGCAACTTTCTTCTCACCGAAGCTAGTCATAACAACGTCAAATTCGCTTTGCTCTTCAACAGCTTCAGCAGGTCCAGCAGCGGCAACAGCAGCTGATGCAGATACGCCAAATTTTTCTTCCATTGCTTCGATTAAAGCAACAACGTCCATTACTGACATTTCAGCAACTGCGTTTAGGATATCGTCTTTAGAAATAGACATTTTAAATTTCCTGTTTTTTAATAAACAGCCTTTGGCTGTTTGAAATAACTATAAATACAAAAAGTGCTAATTGTGCTCTGCTTATATTTGAGTAAGTGCAGAGGTTAACAATTATTATGCAGCTTCTTGTTCTTTCTGATCGCGTACTGCAGCAAACGTGCGGGCTAATTTGCCTGCAGATGCTTCTTTCATAACGCTCATCAAACGTGAAATCGCTTCGTCGTAAGTAGGTAGCTTAGCTAACATATTTACGTCTACTGCGTTACCTTCAAATGCAGCTGCTTTTAATTCAAATTTTTCGTTAGCTTTAGCGAAATCTGAGAATAAACGTGCAGCAGCACCTGGGTGATCACTTGAAAAAGCAATTAATGAAGGTCCTTTGAATACGTCAGAAACACATTCAAATTCAGTACCTTCTACTGCACGACGTGCTAATGTGTTACGGACAACTTTCATCCATACGCCATTTTCACGTGCTTGCTTACGCAATACAGTAATTGCTTCAACTGTAACACCACGGGCATCCGCGATTACAACTGAGTGAGCGCCACTAGCAGCTTCTTGAACTTCAGCAACAATTGCTTTTTTGTCATCAAGATTGATAGCCATTGGCTTTAACTCCTGGTTCACCAGTTAACTTAATAACCGGCATTTACTATCCCTAAATTAATAATTAACTTAGGCCGTTACGGCGAGGACCAGAATTAGGAAATACTGGGTAATCACCATCTACGTAGGAATAATTAAGCATTTTAAAGTCGTTTCTTACTCATCATATGCACCTACGGTCTTTGACGGGGCTGTTTAATTCTATAAAGAAATAAACAACACCTACCAAAATTTTTTAGGGCGAAATTATAGTCTACAATTTCACCCTTGTAAAGTATCCTAACGGAAGCTTTACTTAGAAACTACTGACAAGCTAGCTTGGTTAACGGAAACACCGGCACCCATAGTAGTTGAAATAGATAATTTCTTTATGTACTGTCCTTTAGCATTTGCTGGTTTAGCTTTCTTTAAAGCTTCCAATAAAAACTCAAGGTTTTCTTGCAATTTAGCGTCGTCGAAATCAGCCTTACCAATTGTAGTATGGATGATGCCGTTTTTATCATTGCGGTAACGGATTTGACCCGATTTTGCATTGTTAATAGCGGTAACAACGTCTGGAGTTACAGTACCAACTTTAGGGTTAGGCATTAAACCACGTGGGCCTAATATCTGACCTAGTTGGCCAACAACACGCATAGCGTCTGGAGAAGCGATTACAACATCAAAGTTCATTTCGCCTTTTTTAACTAATTCAGCTAAATCTTCCATACCTACGATGTCAGCACCAGCTTCTTTTGCTTTTTCAGCATTCGCGCCCTGTGTAAATACAGCAACACGAACATCACGACCAGTACCGTTTGGTAACACTGCTGCGCCACGAACGTTTTGATCTGATTTACGTGCATCAATGCCAAGATTTACTGCAACATCAACACTTTCACGAAATTTAGCAGTTGCAAGTTCTTTTAATAAAGAGATTGCTTCTTTAATATCATAATCTTTTAATACGTCTACTTTTTCACGGATAAGACGAGTACGTTTTGATAATTTAGCCATAATTAGTCCTCTACCACTAAACCCATTGAACGAGCAGAACCCGCAATGGTACGCACTGCAGCTTCCATAGAACCAGCAGTTAAATCAGATTCTTTCGTTTTAACAATTTCTTCAAGTTGTGCTGTAGTAACAGTACCAACTTTTTCAGTGTTTGGACGACCAGAACCACTTTTAATTCCAGCTGCTTTCTTTAATAAATAAGATGCAGGTGGAGTTTTAGTTTCGAACGTAAAAGAACGGTCACTGTATACAGTAATTACTACTGGAACTGGAGCGCCTTTTTCTAAAGAATCTGTTTTTGCGTTAAACGCTTTACAAAATTCCATGATGTTCACACCGTGTTGACCTAGTGCAGGACCAACTGGCGGTGACGGGTTTGCTGCACCAGCAGCAACTTGTAGCTTGATTAAAGCTTGGACTTTCTTAGCCATTTTTTAATACCTTTAGTTTGGGTTCAGACGCTAAAAGGATGTTTTAGCTCCCCGCTATACGATTAAGCTCATTTTAGTCGAGTTAACATCACTCAAAAAAAATAGGCAGCGGATTATATATTAAATCTCGCTCAGTTAACAAGCTATTTTTTAATCAATGCTTGTTCAATTCGAATATATAAAAAAAGCTAAAGACTCTCATCTTTAGCTTTTTTATTTTATCTTGTATTGCAAGACTGAATTTTTAGCTCTTAGCCTTTTTCAACCTGACCAAACTCTAAATCAACTGGAGTCGAGCGACCAAAGATAAGAACAGAAACTTTGATTCGGTTTTTCTCGTAATCTAGTTCCTCTACTACACCATTGAAATCAGCAAACGGTCCATCGATTACTCTAACAACTTCACCTGGTTCAAATAATGTCTTAGGTCTTGGTTTATCAGTATCTTCCACACGTTGTAAAATACGATCTGCTTCTTTTTGAGAGATAGGAGCAGGACGGTCACTTGTACCACCAATAAAACCAAGTACACGTGGCACACTTTTTACTAAATGCCATGCTTCAACATCCATTTCCATTTGAACAAGAACATATCCTGGAAAGAATTTGCGAGAACTTTTCCGCTTTTGACCAGCACGCATTTCAACGACTTCTTCTGTCGGCACTAAGATCTGACCGAATTTCTCTTGTAATCCTTGAATTTCGATGTGCTCTAATAATGTTTTTTGTACACGGCCTTCATAACCTGAGAAAGCTTGTACAACATACCAACGCAACTTAGGGTTGGTATTTTCAACAGGCTGTTCACTTTGCCCGTCTTCGTCAGAAGATAATATTTCTTCAGTCATAATTACACCTGTAAACCTGTAATAAAGCCAACTATCCAGAATAATGTAGAGTCAAGACCCCACAAAACTAAAGACATAATAAAGGTAGCGAATAAAACGATACCTGTAGTTTGTACCGCTTCTTGGCGAGTTGGCCAAACTACTTTACGTATTTCAGTACGAGATTCTTTAGCGAATGCAACCGCGTTATGTCCTTTTACTGTTTGCATAGCAATTGCAGAAGCAATAATAACAGCAATTACGGCACCAGCGGCACGGATTAACACCGACTCATCACCGAAATAATAATTAGCGAAAACGATACCAGCTAAAATAGTGATAACAATCATCCATTTTAGTGAATCAAGAGAACCACTAGGTTGGGTTTCTGTACTTGCATTCATAATATTGACCTGTAATTTTTTTGCCTAAGGCAATTGAACTTCATCACTGAAGTTTACTTCAAAGCATTAATCTAAATACTTTATAAAATATGGCAGGGGTAGAGAGACTCGAACTCCCAACCATCGGTTTTGGAGACCGCTGTTCTACCAATTGGAACTATACCCCTAATTTTACTACTCATAATTTGCGAATAGTTACATTTGTTAAGTTAATCTTATTTTTCTTGGGAATTAAGAGTGACTCTAGAAATGAGGCGCTATTATACTAATGATAACATTTTACTCAAGCGATATTTTCATTTGCCTATATTAGGTAATAGAAAATCACCGCTATTTATTTTTAAAGACTAAAGGTATTTACTGGCGAATATCATTCCATTCACGCTATCATCGAACTATTTGATAATTCAATAAGGCAATATAATATGAAAGCAAGTGTAAAATGGGTAAGCGAAGAATTATTTATGGGCACTTCTGAGAGTGGGCATACGACTATATTAGACGCGAATGGCGGCGCATTAGCTCCTAGCCCACTTGAAAATATTCTTATTTCTCTTGGTTGTTGTTCATCTGTAGATGTCGTAAGTATTCTAGAGAAAACTCGACAGAATGTTACTGGTTGTAAGGTAGACATATCTGCTACTCGCGTAGATTCAGTACCAAAATTATTTTCAGATATACATTTGCATTTTGTTATAACTGGGAAAGATGTTGCCGAAAAGCATGTAGAACGAGCGGTCAACCTTTCGGCCGATAAGTATTGTTCAGTCGCACTGATGTTAAACAAGTCAGTAAACATTACACATGACTTTGAAGTGTTAGAAAGTTAATATTTGTCACAATGCTGTAAAATAAAATGACTCCGCAAGTCAGTATTTATTTTACAGCTGAACTTTTAAAGATCACTCATCCAGTCTAGTTGTTTATTCGCTTCATTCTTTTTGTGCATCAGATCTTTAATTAATGGTGTCAGAATAAGCTCCATTGCTAAGCCCATTTTTCCACCAGGTACAACTAAAGTATTTATCCGAGACATAAAAGCGCCATCGATCATCGATAGGTAATATGGAAAATCTACGCTAGTCCCCTCACGAAACCTTATAACAACAAAACTTTCATCTAAACTTGGTATTGCTTTAGCACTGAAAGGATTCGAAGTATCAACGGTTGGAACGCGTTGGAAATTTATATGCGTACGCGAAAATTGTGGGGTAATGAAGGAAATATAATCTTCCATGCTACGAACAATACTTGCAGTTACTGCTTCACGACTATGACCACGTTGATTAGTATCTCGAATTATTTTCTGAATCCATTCAAGGTTAACAATGGGTACCATACCAATTAATAAATCAGCATGTTTAGCTACATCATTTTTTTCTGTGACTACACCACCATGTAATCCTTCATAAAATAATAGATCGGTTCCTTCACCTAGGTTCTCCCAAGGGGTAAAAGTACCAGGCATTTGGTTGTAGGGTACAGCTTCATCAAACGTATGAAGATACCTACGCATTTTTCCTTTACCTGTTTCTGAATAATCTTTAAAGAGTCTTTCCAAAGCATCAAAATCATTAGCTTCATCACCAAAATAACTAATGTTTCGTCTGTCTTCGCGAGCCTTCCTCTTTTCAAGATCCATTTCCTGTCTCGAATAACGGTGGAAACTATCACCTTCTACAGCTGCACAGTTTATACCTAACGAACGAAATATATGCTCAAACGACTCTATCGTTGTAGACGTGCCAGCGCCTGATGAACCCGTAACTGCTATTATAGGATTTCGTGATGACATTAGCGCTCTCTTTTTAATCGGGTTAATTGTTATACGAGGAATTTAAGCCTGGGTCAAGTTTTCCTAGATATTCAAGTTTTTTAGATTTTACAAAACAAAAACGGAGCCGAAGCTCCGTTTTTAATTTAAAAGTAAATTTAGCTAAGCTAAATTATGCTTCTACTGATTCTTCAACTTCTTCTACAGCGTCTTCAACTGCAGGTCGGTCTACTAATTCAATGTAAGCCATAGGTGCTTTATCACCAGTACGGAAACCGCATTTTAAAACGCGAGTATATCCACCTGGACGTTCTTGGTAACGAGGACCAAGTTCGTTGAACAAAATACCTACTACTTCTTTATCTTGTGTACGAGCAAACGCTAAACGGCGATTTGCAACACTGTCGGTCTTAGCCAATGTAATCAATGGCTCTACTACCATACGTAGTTCTTTAGCTTTTGCTACAGTCGTTTTGATAACGCCGTGCTTAACTAAAGAGCTTGCCATATTGCGGAACATCGCTTTACGATGACTGCTATTACGGTTTAACTGGCGACCGCTTTGACGATGGCGCATAAGTTAATCCTTCTCTCAAACTATTAAAAAAATGATGAACGAATTAGTCGTTATCAGCAATGCTTTCAGGTGGCCAATTTTCAAGGCGCATACCTAAAGATAATCCACGAGACGCCAAAACGTCTTTGATTTCTGTTAAAGACTTCTTACCTAAATTAGGTGTTTTAAGAAGTTCAACTTCTGCACGCTGTACTAAATCGCCAATATATTGAATTGCTTCTGCTTTTAAACAGTTAGCTGAACGAACTGTTAATTCAAGATCATCTACTGGACGAAGCAAAATAGGGTCAAATAAAGGTTTCTCTTCTTTTGGCTCTACTTCTTTAATATCACGCAATTCTACAAACGCATCTAGCTGTTCAGCTAAAATTGTTGAAGCACGACGAATAGCTTCTTCTGGATCCAATGTACCATTGGTTTCCATATCAAGTACAAGTTTGTCTAAATCAGTACGTTGTTCAACTCGGGCTGAGTCAACATCGTAGGCAATCCTTACAACTGGACTGAATGAAGCATCAACTAACATACGTCCGATTGCACGATCTTCTTCCTCGGCATCGCGTCTAACTGAAGCAGGAATATAACCACGTCCCATTTCAATTTTGATACGCATACTGATAGAACCGTCACCCGTTAGGGTACAGATCACATGTTCTGGATTTGCAATTTCTACATCACCGTCATGTTGGATATCAGCTGCCGTTACAGGGCCTTCACCGGACTTAGTTAAAGTAATAACAGCTTCGTTTTTACCTTCTAAATTTATTGCTAGTCCTTTAAGGTTCAACAATATTTCGATGATGTCCTCTTGAACACCCTCTTTACTACTGTATTCATGTAAAACACCGTCAATCTCTACTTCAGTTACAGCACAACCTGGCATTGAAGATAAAAGAATGCGACGTAACGCATTACCTAAAGTGTGACCAAAACCACGCTCTAATGGCTCTAAAGTTACCTTAGCTCGTGTAGGGCTAACAGTTTCAATACCAACCAATCGTGGTCTAAGGAATTCGGTTACAGAACCCTGCATATGTGTCCTCTCTTAAGTGCTACTTTACTTAGAGTAAAGTTCAACAATTAACTGTTCATTAATTTCAGCAGATAGGTCAGAACGATCAGGAACACGTTTGAAAACGCCTTCAAGTTTCTTGTTATCTACTTCAACCCAGACTGGTTTCTCACGTTGTTCAGCTAATTCCAAAGCAGCGATAATACGTGCTTGAGTTTTAGACTTTTCACGAACAGAAACTGCATCTTCAGCTTTAACATTGAAAGATGGAATATTAACAACTACGCCGTTTACTACGATAGCCTTGTGGCTAACTAGTTGACGAGCTTCAGCACGTGTGCTTGCATAGCCCATACGGTAAACTACGTTGTCAAGACGCTTTTCTAAAAGTTGTAACAAGTTTTCACCTGTATTACCTTTTAAACGAGCAGCTTCTTTGTAGTAGTTACGGAATTGCTTTTCTAGTACGCCATATATACGACGAACTTTTTGTTTTTCACGAAGTTGAACACCGTAATCAGACAAACGACCGCGACGTGCGCCGTGTTGACCTGGTATTGTTTCGATTTTACATTTAGTGTCAATTGCTCGAACACCGCTTTTAAGAAACAAATCTGTTCCTTCACGACGACAAAGCTTTAACTTAGGACCTAAATATCTAGCCATTTTCTTTCTCCAACTATCCTAAAAAAGTACGATTAAACGCGACGTTTCTTAGGAGGACGACAACCATTATGAGGAATAGGTGTAACGTCAGTAATGTTGGTGATTTTAAAACCAGCAGCATTTAAAGCACGGATTGCAGACTCACGTCCTGGTCCAGGGCCTTTAACGAACACTTCAATATTCTTCAAACCAAACTCTTTTGCAGCGGCGCCAGCACGGTCTGCAGCTACCTGAGCAGCAAAAGGTGTAGATTTACGTGAACCACGGAAACCTGAACCACCTGCAGTTGCCCAAGATAAAGCATTACCTTGACGATCTGTAAGAGTTACGATTGTGTTGTTGAAAGAAGCATGGATATGAGCCATGCCATCAGCAACTTGTTTTTTTACGCGTTTACGCGTACGTACAGGTGTTTTAGCCATTGTTTAGTTCCTCTTACTTCTTAATTGGCTTACGAGGACCTTTACGGGTACGCGCATTTGTTTTAGTGCGTTGACCACGTAGAGGAAGACTGCGACGATGGCGAATGCCACGGTAACAACCTAAATCCATAAGACGTTTAATATTCATTGAAACTTCACGGCGTAAATCACCTTCTACGGTAAATTTATCCACTTCAGCACGTAGCAAATCAATTTTTGCTTCGTCTAATTCACTGATCTTCGTTGATTCATCGATACCTGCAGCTGCACAAATTGATTTTGCGCGAGTTGCTCCGATACCGTAAATCGCAGTAATGGCGATTACTGCATGTTTGCGATCAGGGATGTTAATGCCAGCGATACGGGCCACTAATCACATCTCCTATTTTTGATTAAAATTATCAGGTTGGAAAGCCCGTTAGGATACCCA
>Ga0209395_1003120_pt1 | contig 20913 bp, 17 predicted proteins | sample GOMGulsemesocosm_3_FD_184635 | JGI IMG/M metagenome (GOLD analysis project Ga0209395, IMG submission 184635) | Methane-oxidizing microbial communities from mesocosms in the Gulf of Mexico - GOM9D Gulf of Mexico (SPAdes) (version 2) | ecosystem: Environmental > Aquatic > Marine > Cold seeps... | reverse complement strand
TTATTATTCAAAACCCCCGCCTAATCTGGTGGCGTGAACTTTTTGTACTAACCATCGAACTGATCGTTGTCCTCGCAATTGTCTACTGGGGCTACTTGATGCTCGCAGATGAGCTGTATTTCTATCCCCGTTGGAAAATGACACCCGCTCTGCGCATTCCGTTCTTTGTGTGGCGCGCTGCCATCGTTGCCGGGTTTGTTTTGATGTCTACCTTCTCCGCCGCCTATCTTTATGTGCACATCCGCAAGGGTCTGGGCCTTCCAACACGAGCTGATACCACAGAAGAGGTCGAACAATGATCATCGCAGGAAGTTTATTTATTATCTGCGCGATGCTGCTTCTTGGCGTCAGCGTATACGTGGCCTTTGGGTCGGTGCTTTTGTTCTTGGCCTATTCCGGCGGGCATGAAGTTTCCGGCTACCTCCCATCTGGTTCCACCAAATTACGTTCGCTTGTTTTGCTGGCGATTCCACTGTTCATCATCGCCGGTGGCATCATGGAGAAAGGCAAAATCGCTGCTCCTCTTGTGGCGGTTGCTGAAATGTTCATCGGCCATATCAAGGGCGGCCTCAGTGCTGCCGCGGTTTTGGCCTGTGGTGTGTTTGGGTCGATCTCAGGCAGTGCAAACGCAACATTGACCTGCATTGGTGGCATCATGATGCCGCACCTGAAGAAAGCGAACTACCCGAAAGGGCAATCTGCTGCGTTGATCGTCAGTGCCAGTCCTCTGGGTCTTCTGATCCCGCCAAGTTCTTCCCACATTCTTTATGGTTGGGTTGCGCAGCAGTCGGTTCTGAAGTGTTTCCTGTCTACCGTGTTCCCAGCGATCATCTTGATCACCTTGTTGATTATCGTGAACCAGTACATGCTGCGTAAATACGACGACATCATTCTGACAGAACGCCCTGAGCCCTTCATGCCTGTTTTTGGTCGGCAGGCCCGTCTTGCTGGTCCAGCTATGCTGATGCCTGTCATCATCCTTGGCGGCATCTATGGTGGGATCATGACGCCGACTGAAGCCGCTGGTGTTGCGGTTGTCTATGCTATTCCGGTTGCGATCTACTTCTACAGGGGTCTGACTTGGAAAACCCTCGCACAAACGGTCAGCAACTCTGGCATCACCATCGGTGTGGTCATGGTCATGATCTTTATGGTTTTGATTGTGTCCAAGTTCCTGATCTTTGAAGACATTCCAAGCATTGCAAAAGATCTGGTCTATTCCGTATCTGAGAATCCGATTGTGATCCTTTTGATGGTGAACGTCGTGATGATCCTGATTGGGATGTTGATGGATGACATCTCTGGTTTGCTGTTGTCGACGCCAATCCTGCTGCCCATCGTGGTCAGTGTTGGCGTTGACCCAATCCACTTTGCAGCGATCTTGGGTGTGAACCTTGGTATGGCGAATATCACGCCACCAACCGCGCCTCTGCTGTATTTGGGTGCGCAGGTGACGGATACGCCGGTTAGCAAGATGCTGTGGCCAACTCTGGTGTTCATCATTTTCGCATGGCTGCCTACGCTAATGCTGACGACTTTCGTGCCGGCTTTGTCTCTCTGGCTGCCTGATCTGCTTCTCAGCAGATAATTCACAACCCGAACAAATATGAAAAGGCGTCTGGTTTTCAGGCGCCTTTTCTTTTTGCGCAAGCAATGCGTGTACCGCATAGCGCGTTTGCTATTTCAGCAGACGTAATCGCAAAGCGAATCCCCTAGATGGAGTTACAGATACACACTCATGATAAGGACCTGAACAGATGACTAAAATGCTGAAAAACACTCTCGACATTGTAATGCTGCTGGCCGGCGTAGCCGTTATCATTGGAGTACATTCCTACCTGGTTCTTAGCTGATCTTAAAAGTTCTGCCGTGCCATAGGTGCGGCAGAAATGGTGAAATTGCTTTGCAAGGCTGGCTATTTGTTGCTCTCTGACGTATGGGCGTGACAAACGCGAACTGACCGGAGACCATCCCTTGCAAACTGATTTTATGAGCAGCCTGAAACAAGACTGGCTGGGCAACATCCGCGCTGATCTTCTGGCGGGGCTTGTTGTGGCCTTGGCGCTGATCCCGGAAGCCATCGCATTTTCTATTATCGCGGGCGTTGACCCCAAGGTTGGCCTTTACGCCAGTTTCTCAATCGCGGTGATCACCGCGATTGTTGGTGGTCGCCCCGGTATGATTTCAGCCGCCACTGCTGCGACTGCAGTTCTGATGATCACGCTGGTTAAGAACCACGGGTTGGAATACTTGCTGGCGACTACAGTTTTGGCTGGTTTGCTTCAGATCCTCGCGGGTATTTTGAAGCTTGGTAATGTCATGCGCTTTGTGTCCAAATCCGTGATGACTGGCTTTGTGAACGCACTGGCGATCCTGATCTTCATGGCGCAATTGCCTGAACTTGATCTCGGCACTGAGGGCGTCAACATGATGACCTACCTCATGGTGGCTGGTGGTCTCGCGATTATTTACCTCTTCCCTTACATCACCAGTGCCATTCCTTCACCCTTGGTTACCATCGTTGTTTTGACGGGGCTTTCGCTATGGCTGGGTCTTGATGTGCGTACTGTGGGTGACATGGGTGCATTGCCAGATACCCTACCGATCTTCCTGATCCCTCAAATTCCACTGAACTTTGAGACCCTGCAAATTATCTTCCCGGTTGCCGCGGCGATTGCCGTCGTTGGCCTGCTGGAAAGCTTGATGACAGCGAAGCTTGTCGATGATCTTACAGATACAAAATCTGACAAAAACCAGGAATGTATCGGTCAAGGTATTGCCAACACGGCGACTGGTTTTATCGGTGGCATGGCTGGTTGTGCGATGATCGGGCAATCCATGATCAACGTGAAATCTGGTGGGCGTGGGCGTTTGTCTTGCTTTGCTGCCGGTGTTTTTCTGTTGTTCCTGATCGTTGTTCTGGGCACTTGGGTTGCGGTTATTCCGATGCCTGCACTGGTTGCGATCATGATCATGGTCTCAATCGGTACCTTCTCTTGGTCCTCGCTTACCGATCTGCGTGAACATCCGCGTGCGTCTTCCATCGTGATGCTCGCAACCGTTGTGGTCACCGTTTACAGCCACAACCTTGCGCTGGGCGTGCTGACGGGTGTGCTGCTGTCGGGCATCTTCTTTGCTTGGAAAATCGCTGCCGTCTTCCGCGTCACATCAAAACTGTCTGATGATGGCCGTCAGCGTGATTACTTGGTTGAAGGTCAGCTGTTTTTCGCTACCGCGCCTGATCTTGCCGAAGCCTTCGATTTTGGCGAAGTTCTGGAGCGTGTGACAATAGACGTTAGCACTGCGCACATCTGGGATATTTCATCTATCTCAGCAATTGATATGGTGGTTCTGAAGTTCCGCCGTGACGGGGCTGATGTCGAGATCATCGGCATGAACAAGGCCAGCGAAACCTTGATGGGTCGCTTGTCAGAACATGATAAACCGGGCGCGCTTGAACGCCTGATGGGCCATTAAGGGAGCAGGGATATGAGCAAAATTATCGCATTGGTGGATGGGTCCGCCTATTCCACAAGCACCTGTGACTACGCCGCTTGGATCGCCAAACGCGAAGGCCACAGCGTTGAGGTCCTGCACATCATCACGCGTAAAATCGATGCCGACAGCAATCTGTCGGGTAACATCGGTCTTGGCGCGCGTAGCAAACTGATGGATCAGCTTGCTGATCTTGATGCACAGCAGGCAAAATTGGCCAATGAACGTGGCCGTGCGATCCTTGAGGATGCCGAAGCCCGCATTCGCGCCGATGGGGTCGAAAACGTGACTACCCGCCTGCGTCATGGTGATTTGCTGGAAGAATTACTGGAAGCAGAGACAACCGCAAGTCTCGTGGTCATTGGGAAACGCGGTGAAAACGCTGATTTCGCCTCTAAGCACCTCGGGTCGAACCTTGAACGTGTTGTGCGTGCAAGTGCCATTCCTGTTCTGGTGGCGTCACGTGCCTTCACAGAACCCAAAAGTTTTTTGTTGGCCTTTGACGGCGGAAAATCTGCGGTGAAAGCAGTTGACCATCTTGCCACGGCAAAGACCTTCACGGGTCTAGAGGCTCGCATCATCAGCGCTGGCAATGACAGTGCCAACGCCACGCGCGCGATTGAGGGTGCCGCTGCCACGTTGAAAAATGCTGGTTTTGAAGTGTCTCATGAGATTGTTGAGGGCACACCAACTGAGGTCTTCGCAACTCGTATCCACGTCGCGGGACAAGACGCCAACCCAGACGGTGCTGACATGCTGGTCATGGGGGCTTACGGCCATTCCCGCATCCGCAACCTGATCATCGGCTCAACCACCACGGAAATGATCCGTACTTGCCAGGTGCCTTTGCTTCTGGTGCGCTAAGCCCAACACATTGAATTGAAAAGGAGCCGCGAAATATTTCGCGGCTCTTTTAATTTCAAGAGGTCGGTATGACCTGTTCCATTGCGCGTTTCAGCGGTTCAATGATGTCCGGGATTTGTTCTTCAGTCATGATGTAAGGTGGGGCCACTAGGATATGGTCACCGGTTTTGCCGTCGCGTGTACCGGCCATCGGATAGCATGCAAGACCTTCGGCAAAGGCGGCTTTTTTCAGTTTACCCGCCAGACCAAATGCTGGATCAAAGGGTTCTTTGGTTTCACGATCTGCGACGATCTCAATCCCACGGAATAACCCACGACCACGAATATCACCGACATTTGGATGCTGACCAAAGGCGACAACCAGCGCGTCTTGCAGCTTTTCACCCATGTCTTTTACACGTTGCAGCAATCCTCGTTCCAAGATTGCTTTCACGACGGCAAGCCCTGCCGCCGTTGCACAGGGATGCGCCAGATATGTATGCCCGTGCTGGAAAAACCCGGTGCCATTGGCAATCGTGTCGTAAATCTCACCGCTACACAGCATCGCGCCAATGGGCTGATACCCGGCGCCCAGACCCTTGGCGATACACAGGATATCGGGTGATATACCGTCAGCCTCACAGGCGAACAGATGGCCGGTACGTCCCATACCGCACATGACCTCATCCAAAATTAGAAGCACGCCGTATTTGTCACAAATTTCGCGAATGCGTTTATAATAGCCGTCCACTGCTGGCACCGCGCCAAGGGTCGCGCCAACTACAGGTTCTGCCATAAATGCCATCACTGAATCTTCGCCCAGACGCAGGATCTCGTCTTCCAACTCCTGAGCGGCGCGCTGACCATATTCAAAGGCGCTTTCGCCTTCTTCACGCAACATATATTCATAACAGGGCGCGATGTGGCTGACGTTCAGCAGCAGTGGCGCGAATTGCTGACGACGCCATTCATTGCCTCCGGCCGACAACGCCCCAATGGTGTTCCCGTGATAGCTTTGCTTGCGGGCGATCAGATGGCGACGTTCCGGCGCACCACGTTCCACATGGTATTGTCGTGCCAGTTTGATCGCGGCTTCCGTTGCCTCTGACCCACCGGATACGAAATACACGCGTTCAATACCTTCAGGGGCGTGTTCAACCAACAATTCAGCCAATTCCTCGGCAGGTTCCGAGGTGAAGAAACTGGTATGTGCGAAGGCCAATTTATCCAGCTGGGCCTTCACGGCTTCAGTGATTTCCGTGTCGGAATGCCCAAGGCAAGACACAGCCGCACCACCTGATCCGTCAAAGTAACGTTTGCCATTGGTATCAATCAGATAGCAGCCATCGCCAGAGGCGGCCACAGGGGGCTGGATTTTGCTGTGACGGGGAAAAACATGAGACATATCAGGAGGCCTTCGGTAAGTCAGAGATCAGTTCCAGGCCAAGCTTCCGGCCTTCGTTTACGGTCAGGGCAACAATTTCAGCGTTGTCCCGCGCAGGGCTGCCATCGGGCATAAGCAGGTTGTTTTCAAAGCCAACACGTAGATTGCCACCGGCTTGCAAGGCTGCACGTGCGCAGGCCAATTCATTGGGGCCAAAGGTGCATATCGTCCAGTCTAGGTTCAGATCTATGCTGGCATCAAGAAAATGTTGCAGGTCTTCCGGGCGGCCATGAACGGGTGGAGAATACTGGCCCAGCACAAAGATCGCAGAGCGCATAGTCTTTGGAACGACGCCTTGTTTTACCCAGCTTCGCAATTGTGAGATATCACTCTGATTATACAGGATATGTTGGACCTGTGTTTGCGCCTCTGCGCAGAATGCATACAGGCGTTTTGCGATCGCTTCATTCCGCGCCATTTCGCGTATGGAAACGCTTGCCGCATCCGGCGTCAGTTGGCGTAGGCAGTCATATTGTGACTCGACTTCATATAAGCCCGCCGATTCAGTTGTGACTTGTATGGCCATGTCAGGGGCTGCGTTATGTATTGCGGATATGGCCTCGCGGTAGCGCCCGGCGTCAAGGGAATGCTGCCCCGCTTCATCACGGACATGCAGATGGATAGCCTGTGCACCTGCGTCATAGCATTTGGCGGCGGTTCTCGCGATTTCATCTGTCGTGACAGGTAGAGCAGGATGATCTGCCTTGCCACGCCGCGCGCCATTGGGTGCAACAGTCACTGAAAACGTATGGCCCATATCTCCGATTCCTTTTCGGTCTAGGTAATCCACGATCCCTTCAAACTGGAGAAATTACAAAATTAGTCAATCGACCCCATAAATAACAGATGTTATCATTTTGAAGGCGAATCAACGGATATTTTCCATGGACCCGACGGCAAAAATCAAAATAATTTCAACACTTAAGACTGAATTTGAGGGCTTTTCTCCCCGTCTTAAAGTTGCTGCGAAGTACGTCGTGGATAACCAAGCTGACTTTGGACTTGATCCTATCCGAGAGACGGCCCGTAAGGCCGGGGTCAGCACATATACACTTGTACGCATGGCGCAATTTCTTGGTTTGGAAGGCTTTGAGGAACTGCGAGCACCTTTCCGAACGGCCCTTGTTTCCAGTTCTGAGCTGTCTGACGATCTTGAATGGTTGGAAGCCGTCGCCGCCTTTGAGGACACGGGCCCGGTGCAGGCAGAGGCCACGCTCAACACGCTCAATATCGTTCAACGCTCGCTGCATCAGCTTTCACCGGATAAGCTCAAGCGCGTGGTGGATATGATGTTCGGTGCCCGCAATGTTTATCTGACCGGGGTACGCGCGAGTTACGGACTGGCCTACTACTTTCACTACGTTGGACGTATGGCATTGCCGTCATTGCAGTTAATTCCAAGGCATATGAACAGTTCTATTGATGAGCTGAATTACGCAGATGAACGCGACATCTTGGTCGTGATTACCTTTACGCCCTATTCGATGGAAACAATTCGGGCCTGTCAGTTTGCGCAATCTAGAGGGCTAAAGCTGATCATCATCTCTGATTCCGATGTGATCGCATCGGAGCTGAGACCGACCGAAGTTCTGGTCGTATCGATCGTGAGCACCCATTTCTTTGGCTGTTATGCCGGGGCGATGGCCGTGATCGAAAATATTCTTGCGCTGCTGGTGAAACGCGGTGGGGCAGATGCAGAAAAACGGATCGCTTCCTATGAGGAATTACGGAGCGATATTGATGCCTATTGGACGAAGCAAAAAAAACATTAGTTTTTCCATGACATTTGGATAACCCTCCGCCATTTTGTACAAAGCTCAGGGGCAACGACCCTCTTTTGGCTAATAATATGTATAGGGAGTTATCATATGACATCGATGAAATTTATGTTCGGCTTGGCGACAGCTGCGACACTTGCCGCTGGCGGTGCTTTTGCTCAGGATCAGCAATTTATCACAATCGGTACCGGTGGTGTAACCGGCGTTTATTATCCGACTGGCGGCGCGATCTGTCGTCTGGTTAACAAAAGTCGCCGTGACCACGGCGTACGTTGTTCTGTAGAATCCACTGGTGGTTCCGTTTACAACATCAACACTATCCGCGATGGCGAACTTGAATTCGGCGTTGCACAATCTGATTGGCAGCACCACGCATACCACGGTACTTCCAAGTTCGAAGATGCCGGTGCATTCGAAGGTCTCCGCGCAGTATTTTCTGTTCACCCAGAGCCCTTCACTGTTGTTGCACGTGCTGACTCCGGCATCAGCTCTTTCGCTGACCTTCAAGGCAAGCGCGTAAACATCGGTAACCCTGGTTCCGGCGCACGTGGCACCATGGAAGTTCTGATGGAAGCACTTGGCTGGACCACAGACGACTTCGCACTCGCAACAGAGCTGAAGCCTGCTGAACAGTCTTCCGCGCTTTGCGACAACCAGATCGACGCAATGGTATTCACAGTTGGTCACCCTTCCGGAACCATCCAAGAAGCAACAACAGCATGTGATTCCGTGCTGGTTGAAGTTTCTGGCCCTGAAATTGACTCGCTGATCAACGACAACGCTTACTACCGTACAGCAACCGTTCCTGGTGGCATGTATCGTGGCAACGAAGCCGACGTCGCAACATTTGGTGTGGGCGCAACCTTCGTGTCTTCCACTGACGTTTCTGAGGACGTTGTTTACGTTCTCGTGAAATCCATCTTCGACAATTTTGAAGATTTCAAATCGCTGCACCCTGCCTTTGCAAACCTGAAACCAGAAGAAATGGCGACCGCTGGTCTGTCTGCTCCTCTGCATGATGGCGCTGCGAAATATTACCGCGAGCAGGGCTGGGTCGAGTAACCGACCGAACAGTTATATGATTTAGGGGGGGCGGGAAACTGCCCCCTTTTGTTTAGCTGAGGAAGCCAGTTTTGCCAAAGAACAAGAAGCAACCCAGTTCGCGTAACGAGAAAATGACAGTCAATTAGGCTGCATGACAGAGGCCACAGGGGCCTGTCCGGGGAGGGACATATGTCACAATATACCGAAAATTCACGCGCTCTGAGCGAAGAGGAGCTGCAGGAACTTGTCAGCTCGTCCGACGCCGGCGCGCGCAACCCGGCCGGTATGGTCGGGGTAATGCTGGCGCTGACCGCAATTTCGTGGTCGGCCTTTCAGCTTTTACTCGCATCACCTTTGGGGATTAAAGTTTTCCCAGGTTCCGTCAGCAATAACTCATTGTTGATTCACCTCGCGTTCGCATTGCTGCTGGTCTTTATGGCCTACCCTGCGATGTCACGCCCAAGCCGCAAACCTGTGGGCTTTCTTCTTGCGCATTTGTTAACCGGTGTGGCCACAGGCGCCTTCGTTTTGGCATTGCTGATTGGTGCCGGCGTTGGGTTTGACAGCGAAAACTACGCCACACAACCCGCGCTTTGGATCGCTGTTATACTGGCGATATTGCCATTGGTCCCAACATTCTTGGGCGATGAAGGCAAGCCGTCCACATTGGAATGGGCCGTTGGCGCGATTGGCGCAGGCCTGATTGCTGCGCTGATCTGGTTCTCTGTACACCAGTTGTTCCTCGCGCCGTTCCTAGAGCTTTTCATACCAGATAGTGCATTGATGGCCATTGCGATCCTGTTCAGCATCGCGGCCGGTGCCGTTGGCGCATTCCTTGCATTCAAACAGGGGCTTGAGAAAGGTGACTTCGTTCCGATCCAAGATTGGATCTTGGGTTTCGCTGGTGTTTTCCTCGCGCTTTATGGTTTCATTTTTTACCAAAAAGTTGTCGATGCTGGTGGCTTGGCTGACAACGTCGACAAATGGTTTGCACTTGCGGGTCTGTTCATTCTGTTTGAGGGCGCACGTCGCGCGCTTGGACCTGCGATGGCGCTCCTTGCTACTGTCTTTCTGATGTATGTGTTCTTTGGTTCAAGTGACGTTCTACCGGATGTGATCCGTTGGAAAGGCGCCTCCCTGAAGAAAGCCATGTCACATATGTGGATCACCTCAGAAGGGGTCTTTGGTATCGCATTGGGTGTTTCGACACGCTTCGTGTTCCTCTTCGTTTTGTTCGGCTCGCTGCTCGATAAAGCGGGTGCCGGTAACTATTTCATCAAGATGGCCTTTGGTGCCCTTGGTCACCTGCGTGGTGGTCCGGCGAAAGCGGCCGTTGTGGGATCTGCTGCGACCGGTCTGATTTCAGGTTCCTCCATTGCCAATGTTGTGACAACAGGCACATTCACCATCCCCCTGATGAAACGCGTTGGCTTTTCCTCAGAACAAGCTGGCGCGGTTGAAGTTGCCTCTTCTGTGAACGGTCAAATCATGCCTCCAGTTATGGGTGCTGCGGCGTTCCTGATGGCGGTCTATGCTGAGATCCCCTACACCAAAGTTGTGACGCATGCGTTCCTGCCCGCCGCGATTTCCTATATCGCGTTGGTGTATATCGTGCATTTGGAAGCCGTGAAACGGAACATGCCAACCCTGAAAGCGTTGAAAGAGGTTACCTTAGCGCGGACAGTTATTGGCATGCTGATGTTCTTCATCGTTTTCGCGGGCCTGTGTTTCTCAACGCAATACCCTGTTGATATGATCACCTATTGGGCGCCTTCCGCTGCGGGCCTGATCCTTGGGACCGCTGTTCTGGCGATCTATGTGCTTTTGCTGAAACTTGCGGCTTCTGTTCCCGATCTGGAACCCGATGATCCCAACGCTGAACAGGTTCACCTGCCGGTGATTGCGGATATCTACAAAGCGGGTCTCTACTTCTTGCTGCCGATCATCACTCTGGTGTATTTCCTGATGATCGAACAGAAATCTCCTGGGATTTCTGCGTTCTGGGCGACGGCATTGCTGCTTGTGATCCTAGTCACACAGCGTCCGCTGAAGGCAATGTTCCGTGGTGAACTTGAGATGGTCACAGCTTTCAAAGATGGTGTCGTCGATCTGTTCCAAGGCCTAATTGATGGGTCCCGCAATATGATCGGTATTGCGCTGGCAACAGCGACGGCCGGTGTGATCGTGGGCACTGTGACCTTGACAGGTATTGGCCAAGTGATGGCTGATCTGGTCGAAATCATGGCCTTTGGTCTGACCTATATGTTGGCCTCTGTGATCGATATCCTAACGGTCTTCACCGATCCGATTGGATTGACCTCCTTCACAGGCACCGTTGCAGAACGTGCAACAGAAATGACGGGTACACAGCTTGTCTTCATCTTGCTATTGGTCGGCCTTCTATCTCTGATCCTTGGTATGGGCTTGCCGACAACGGCGAACTATATTGTCGTGAGCTCGCTTATGGTTGGGGTTGTGGTCAGCCTTGGGGAACAAAGTGGCCTCTTCGTGCCTCTCATTGCGGTGCACCTCTTTGTATTTTACTTTGGGATCATGGCCGATGTGACGCCCCCGGTTGGGCTTGCCTCTTTCGCGGCTGCGGCGGTGTCTGGTGGCGGCGCTATCAGGACCGGCTTCATCGCGTTCTTCTATTCCCTACGTACCGTGGCTTTGCCATTCGTGTTCATCTTCAACACTGATATGTTGTTGATCGACGTGACCGTGGCACAGGGTGTTTTGGTCGCGATCATGTCTACCATTGCGGTTCTGGTCTTCACGGCTGGCACAATGGGGTGGTGGTTGACCAAATCTAGGATCTACGAAAGCTTCGCTTTGGTTGGGATCGCCTTCATGCTCTTCCGTCCTGACTTTGTGATGGACCGCATTCAGCCACCGTTTGAGGAATTCGCACCTGCGACCCTCACGCAACATCTGGAGGCAGCAGATCCTGGTGATGAAATCCGCCTTCAGGTAACGGGGCAAGATTTCGACTCTCTGGAAATGCGCAAAACGATCCTGCGTCTGGTTATCGGGGATGAAGAAGGGGGCGAGGCTCGCTTTGCAGCAACAGGCCTGACCCTGATCGAAATCGACGGTGCTGTCACTCTGGACGAGCCGTTCCCAAGCACACCCTTCGCAGGCAAACTGTCCAAGTATGACTTTTATGGGGATTACCCTGTGACAATCGTGATTGCAAAAGCGCAGGCAGAGCAACTCCCCAAAGAGCTGATCTTTATCCCAGCTTTGGCGTTACTTGCATTGCTTGGGTTCCTGCAAATGCTGCGTATCCGTAAAGAACAAGGAGAAATGGTATGAGTGGTTCCGTCCTATGCGCCGTAGATATCAGCCAACCGATTGACGATACGGCTGTTCTGCAAAAAAGTGCAAAGCTTGCTGAAATGGAAGGCGCGACACTTGATGTCATCACCGTCATTCCCGATTACGGCATGAGCGTTGTAGGGGCGTTTTTTGATAAATCCCACACCGATCAGGCGATCGTTGACGCCAAAGCGGCGCTGAACAAACTTGGCACAGATGTGTTGGGTGCGGAGGCAAACGCCAACGTCCGTCACATTGTGGCGGTTGGCACTGCCTATGAGGAAATCCTGAAAGCCGCGAAAGCTGCGGGCAGCAGCTTGATTGTGATCGGTGCGCATAAACCGGATTTCAAAGACTACCTTCTCGGGCCAAATGCCGCTCGTGTTGCGCGTCATTCTACGGCTTCCGTGTATATCGTCCGCACCTGATTTTGTGTTGAAAAAGAGTGAAACCGCGCGAGTGAAAATCTCGCGCGGTTTTTTGGTGCCGATAAAATCGAGTCCTAGCGCTGCGTGAACCCAAAGCTGGGAACTTAATGTAGCCGTGTTTCTCAAAGAAAAGCCCCGCAGTGATCACACTGCGGGGCTTTGTTATTTATGCTGCTGGTTTGCTGCGACGTGGGCGCCGGGGTTTGCCGGCTGCGCCTCCAGGGGCACCGCCACCTGCGTGACGGCCACCACCGCCACCACCTGCATGACGGCCACCACCACCACCGTGGCGACCACCGCCACCGCGATGTGGTTTATGTTTACCCAAACCACCGCGTGGTTCTGGTTTTTCTTCTTGCGGACGTGCGCCACCAATCACAGGGATGGTGGTCTTCATCAGCTTCTCGATTGCGCGCAGATAACCGATTTCCGTGGCGGAACAAAAGGCAATGGCATCGCCGTCACGGCCCGCACGTGCAGTCCGACCAATGCGATGCACATAGTTGTCAGCAACCTCAGGAAGCTCATAGTTATAAACGTGGCTCACACCAGGAATATCAATCCCGCGCGCTGCAACATCGGTCGCAACCAGAATGCGGATCGCACCAGATTTGAAATCACGGATCGCTTTGTCACGCTGGTTCTGGGATTTGTTACCGTGAATGGACGAGGCTTTGAAACCAGCATCCTCAAGGGTGCGCCGCAGTTTTTCCGCACCGTGTTTGGTACGTGCAAATACCAGCGAAATCCCATCAGGATCTTTACGCAGATATTCTTTCAGCAGTTCAGTTTTGTTTTCTTTGGCACAGTAATGCAGCGTCTGACGAACCTTATCCGCAGCTTTGCCAGGAGGGGCAACTTGTACGCGTTTTGGGTTGGTCAGATAGGCTTTTGAAAGCTCTTCCATGGTTTTAGGCATCGTCGCTGAGAACAGCAAAGTCTGACGTGGTGTGCCCAACTTAGGTGCAATTTTGCGCAATGAGTGAATGAAGCCCATGTCCAACATTTGGTCAGCTTCATCCAGCACAAGGTAAGTCGCACTATCAAGGAACAATGCGCGGCGATCCATCAGGTCGATCAAACGACCAGGGGTTGCGACCAGAATATGGGTGCCTTTATCAAGCTTCTTGATCTGGTTGTTGATCGACACGCCGCCCACAACCGTTACCACGCGAATAGGCGTGCCTTGGGTATAAGTCGAGATGTTTTCCGCGATCTGATTGACCAGCTCACGGGTTGGCGCAAGGATCAGCGCTTTGATTTGCTTGGGGCCTGGTTTGCCATGTTCGCGCATCAGGCGGTTGATCAGTGGCAGACCAAATGCAGCGGTTTTACCGGTGCCGGTTTGTGCCAGACCAATGATGTCGTGTCCGGCCAGCACCAGCGGGATCGCTTTTTGCTGGATCGGGGTCGGGGATTTATAGCCAGCAGCGGAAATCGCAGCCATCAGTTTGGGGACGATATTCATATCGGCAAACTGAATGCCTGTGGTTACGGGTGCGTTTTCAGAAACGTCTTCGATTGCGTTTTCCGTTGTGTCGTCAATTTGGTTTTCTGTTGCGTCGGTCAAAGGATGACCCTTTCATATGTCGGGCAATAACAGCCCATAACAAATAGACATTTCAGCAATAGAAATGCCAGTTGCGCCATAACGGCGCGCGGTGTGCGGTTACATATGATGCCGGCCTGCGGCGTTTCATATGTCAGACCCCCGCGTGATTTGGGAACTGTTCGGGATATTCGTCTCTGCTTCTGCCGATTTTTTCGGCGGCTACTCACGCGGTAGCGGGCAGGGACAAAGCGCATATGGGCCTTAAGATCGGTAAAGTCAATGGTTGGGTGTTCAGGCGACTTTGGCCATGCGACTGCGCAAGACCGTGTAAAGCCCGCTGGCAACAATCAAAGCACTGCCCGCCAGTGTCCAAGCATCAGGGTTTTCGCCAAACACAAGGATCCCGATCACCATCGCAAAAATCAGGCGCGTGTAACGGAAAGGCGAAACCACAGAGACCTCGCCTGTCCGCATAGCACTGGTCAGTGCAGAATAGGCGATCACCCCGATAATGGACGCTGCAATAACATAAGCAATGCTCGTTACAGAGGGCATGACAAAGCCCCCACTAAACGTCATGGCAATACAGCCAGCAATCACCAGCATGGCAAAGCCGCTGACCCCAAGCTGTGCGTTGGTCATTGTGGCGGGGCTGGCCCGTGTTGCCAGATCACGTCCGGCAAAACCGATTGTGCCCAAAAGCGCAAACAAAGAGGTCAGCTGTAAACCTTCCGGTCCTGGCCGCAGAATCAGCAGCACGCCAACAAAACCCACCAACATTGCGGTCCAACGTCTTGCGCCGACAACTTCTGAGAAGATCACAATCGCGCCCAAAGACACAAATAATGGTGTTGCTTGCAAGATTGCGGATGCGGTGGATAAAGACGCCAAAGCAATCGCGAGGGTGAAGAACAACCGCCCGCTGATCTCAAACCCTGCACGCCATAGCATCGGCTTTGACCGCCATTGGGGATGGATCAGGTCCTCGCCCTTTGTCCGACCAATTGCGGCAAAAATTATCCCGCCGATCAAGCCAAAAAGAATCAATGCCTCGCCGACCGGGATCTGCTGCGTGGCACTTTTCAGAAACATGTCTTCAACGGCAAAACAGGCCATCGCAAGCACCATAAACAGGCTGCCTCTTGTGTTGTCCATTGTCTTGCCCCCGGATTTAACAATTAGACCATAGGGAAATTGAGGCAGGCGGCAAGTGAACAAATGGTTCAGTACACTGGAAAAAATATTTCGCTATTGTCGTGTTTTCTGAATAGGTAATTTAACATGAAACATGTTGAAAAACCGTTGTAATGATCAGAGCTCATTTGGCGACCTTCCCGCCACGCAGGCATATAATGCTGCAGGTGATTGCAAAGATTGCACCGCAGGTCGATCGGGTGTTCGTAGCTCTGAATGAATATGATGAAATCCCAGAAGCCCTTCTTAAATTTCGTAATGTTGAAGCTGTGATTCCCAAAAAGGATTTAAAAGACGCTGGGAAATTCGCGTTCCCAGTGGCGCTTGATGATATCGTGTTTACCATAGACGATGACATTATTTATCCCGAAGATTACGTGGAAAATATGCTTAAGTTTGGGGACCAAATTGGTCTCGATAATAACATCATTGGGTATCAGGCAAACGCTTGGGTTTATAAGAAACGGCAGGATGGGTTTGGCTGGCGCAACCATCTGTTTTTCAAACCCTGTAAGAAAATATATGGGGTCGATGTCATTGGCACTGGCACCGCGTGTATGGCTGGAAAGAATATGCCTCGTCTTGAAGATATTCAGCACAGTAAGGGCTATATTGATGTTGGGTTTAGCCTGTGGCAGCGCGAACGTGGCAATCTAATGTGGACTTTGCCACGGGTTGAAGGCGAACTCGCACGCAATCTGCCTGATGAATTACAAGATAGTACCTTGTTCAATAAATTTGCACGTCACCCAGCGCTGGACATGAGGAGCGGATATGAACGTATCAAGGCTCTGAGTGCGGCGCAGTCCGGCAAAGTCTGGAAGCCGTAGCCGGATTACGGGCCTTGCGCATAGGTTCGATTGTCACGTTTCATCTAAATACCTTTTCCCCGTAGCGGTTCTGCGCTATGACCCGTCTCGCCCGCTATGGGCAGAACAAAGAGGAGTCCCGTGATGGGGTATAAAATTGCTATCGTTGGCGCTACTGGCAATGTAGGTCACGAAATGCTGAACATTCTGGCTGAACGCCAGTTTCCTGTAGACGAGATCGTGGCGCTTGCAAGCCGCCGGTCCCTCGGTTCCGAGGTCAGCTTTGGCGATACCACACTCACGACCAAGGATCTCGACACCTTCGATTTCGCGGGTTGGGATATGGCGTTGTTTGCTGTTGGCTCTGAGGCCACCAAAATCTACGCCCCCAAAGCGGCTGCGGCTGGTTGTCTCGTGATCGATAACTCTTCGCTGTATCGCTATGATCCAAAGATCCCGTTGATCGTGCCAGAGGTAAACCCCGAAGCGATCGCAGATTACAAAAACAAAATGATCATCGCCAACCCCAACTGTTCGACCGCGCAGATGGTTGTGGCGTTGAAGCCTTTGCATGACCGCGCACGCATTAAGCGTGTTGTTGTCAGCACCTACCAATCTGTGTCCGGCGGCGGCAAAGAAGCCATTGATGAACTTTGGGATCAAACCAAATCCATCTACAATCCGACCGATAACAAACCGCCGAAGAAATTCACCAAGCAGATCGCCTTCAACGTGATTCCACACATCGACGTCTTCATGGAAGATGGTTCGACCAAGGAAGAATGGAAGATGGTTGTTGAGACGAAGAAAATCATCGATCCGGCGATCAAAGTGACCGCAACCTGTGTACGCGTGCCTGTTTTTGTTGGCCACTCCGAAGCTGTGAACATCGAATTCGAAGATTTCCTAGATGAAGACGAAGCACGTGACATCTTGCGTGAAGCTCCTGGCGTCATGGTCATCGATAAACGCGAAGACGGTGGTTACGTTTCCCCTGTTGAATGTGTCGGTGACTTCGCAACCTTCATCAGCCGTGTCCGCCAAGATAGCACAGTTGAAAACGGTCTGAACCTTTGGTGTGTCTCCGACAACCTGCGCAAAGGTGCCGCCCTAAACGCGGTTCAAATCGCAGAACTTTACGGTCGTGAGATCCTGAAAAAAGGCTAATATTGCCCTTTAAGAACATCAAAAGGCCGGGCAAATGTCCGGCCTTTTTTGTGAAGGTGTACGAGATTATTAGGTTTGCTTACCCACCAGACACGCTAGATTAAGGGGCGCGACAAACGAAAGTGGTGGCTTCAAGGGGCATAACCAGCGGGCCAGGGCCAAATGTATGGTGCAACGCATCCAACATAGCGTCAGCCACTTTGGCAGGATCAACGCCGCCGCGTTGGCGGATTTCGTCAATCAACGGATTGCCGTAGACCAGCGCCGTCGCAAAGGCTTCAGGGTCAGCAATGGTTTTGTTCAACTGAATGGTCTCGTGTTCAACGTCGTGCCAGTCAGCCTCGGCCAGATCGGCCCTTACATCTGCCGGGTCTCCATAGTGGAAGGGCACTTTGTAAAACCCTGGTGGGTCGTCGGGAAAGAATTTTGCCGCGACATCATGCGCCATCTGGGAAAACGGATTGTCGGACATCGCCCCCCATACGTTGAAAATGTAATGCCCGTTCGGGCGCAACACCCGGGCAGCTTCACGATAGGACGCAGGCTTGTCTGGGAAAAACATCACCCCAAATTGACAGGTCATTATATCAAATTCTGAATCCTCAAAGGGCAGGTCCATTGCGTTGGCAATCGTGAACTCCGCATTCTCTGTATTTGAGAACTTCGCTTTTGCTACGTCCAGCATAGGCTGATTTAAGTCTGTTATTACAAGGTGCGTTTCTGGATCTAATGCGTCTCTCAATCGCCGGCTCAGGATGCCTGTCCCTGCGGCAAGCTCGACAACCTTTGTTGCGGTAATATTTCCGCAGCGCTTGGCTAGGTTGTCAGCATAATCAACGAAAATATTGGGGCCAAGACCCGTGTCATAATAGCTTGGAATGTCCCCAATGAAGTTGGCTGAAGTATTCGACATGAAAATCTCCACAAATGCGTGATTGGTACTCATATACCTGCATTTTAAGTGAATCCGGGCGGTAAATCCAGCTTGATGGAAATGTGATCAACGACACTTGCGATCGGCAAGCTGCACGGCCGTGTCTAGGTTCAGTAGATGTCAGTCTCCCAGCACGTCTTAGCTCAAGCCTGCGCAATGGAGGCCTAAGGAGTGAGCGGGTTTTGACCCGCCACACAGGTGCAAAACACCAATAAAATCAGTGTCATTTAGCAATCAAAGACTTTGATGAGGGTATCTAAGTGTACAGATCAGACTTGGGTGAATGTGCCCTTCGCCGGATCAAAACATTCTAACCCACCATTGCCAATGTCATTCCACAGTCCGTGAAGCGATAGATCACCTTCTTTCACCGCTTCAGCGACAAAAGGGAACCCCATCAGGTTTTCCAGCGATACAAGAACAGCTTCTTTTTCCAGCGCAGTTCGGCGTTCTGCTTCATTTTCAATATGCTTCACCCGTTCATATCCGGGGCGTAAGATATCCATCCAGCGACCGACAAAGCTGGTCGTCTCTTCCAGCTCAGGTGCCAAGCCATTACACATATCGTGGCAACCAGCGACACCACCACAGCTGGAATGTCCCAAGACGATGACGTGCGCAACTTTCAGTGCGTTCACGGCATATTCCACGGCTGCGGAAGTGCCGTGGTGATCGCCATCTGGTGCATAAGGTGGGATCAAGTTCGCGATATTACGGTGGATGAAAAACTCACCTTGCTCGGCCCCAAAAATCGACGTCACATGCACCCGCGAATCACAGCAAGAGATAACCATCGCACGTGGATGCTGGCCTTCTGATGCTAAGCGACGATACCAAGCCTTATTGTTCTCATATCCGGTGGCTTTCCAGCCGTGATAACGCTGGGTAAGGTATGCGGGCAGGGTTTTTGCATGTTCCATGGGGATTCTTTCATTAGATCGCCGGACTTTACCTGTTCTACGCGAGAGTTGCGCACAATTCGAGAGAATATTCCGCGACACATCAACCTTTTCGAAGGGATTGCTATCCTAAATAGGGCTATGCGTGGGGGCATGCGACAGAAAAGGGTGATGGGAAAATGGTGGTCACGACTTTATGCCAGAACGAAAATCTAGGGCTGGATCCAGACCGAATGACAGAGCTTTATGTCCAGTTGGGTGAGACCGGGGCAGAAGATGTGATCTGTCGCGCGATGGAAGAATTGGCTATGAAGCTGGCCGATATTCATGACGTACAGATGATCGCTGATAGGAACCTATTGCAACAATCTGCGCGTGGTGTCGCTGAATTAGCGGGGCAGATTGGTTTGACGAGCCTGTCTCGTGTGGCGCTTGATGTGGATTATTGTTTGAATTTTAATGATCACGCAGCCAAGGCCGCAACAATGGCACGCATGATCCGCATTGGTGAGAAGTCTCTGACGGCTGTGTGGGACTACCGCGATATGAGCGTTTGACTGCGGGTAGTGAGTTTGGCAAAATTTCGCCTTGCGGGCCGCTGCATGTCCGGCCAATCTGACACCATCCAGTCAGAAAGAACCAGATGTCCCTTCGTTTCAGCACCGATTTAAATGCATATCCCCTCCATATTCTTGAGGTCGATGGGCTTGCCGCCTTCTTAAAAACGCTTCCGGAAATGCAGCAAAACTGGGCCGCGGCGGCGGGTTTTTCTGCCGCCATCGGTTCGGTGCTTGTTCTGCCGGGGGCCGATGGGCAGCCTGCGGGTGCAATTGTCGGTTATGGCGATACGGAAACGCGCAAGCGTGGGCGTTTTCACGTCGCGGGTGTAGTCGCGAAATTGCCTAAGGGGGCTTGGAGGATCGTAAGCGGTCACAGCCATGATATGCTCGAAGAAACAGCGCTGGGCTGGCTTCTTGCCAGTTATCGATTTGATCGCTACAAAACTCAACCCTCTGTTAAGGCACAGTTGGTTGCCCCTGACGGCATTGATGCCGCAAAAATTGAAGCCATCGCCACCGGTGAATTCCTGACGCGAGATTTGATCAACACGCCGCCCTCTGACATGGGGCCGGAAGAACTTGAAGCCGCCGCGCGCGACCTCGCGAGAACCCATGGTGCAGAGCTTTCTGTTATCTGTGGCGATGATCTTTTGTCTGAAAACCTGCCACTGTTGCACGACGTTGGCCGGGCGTCCTCTCGTGCGCCGCGCCTGGTGGATATGACCTGGGGAAATGAAGGTCCGACATTGGCTTTGGTTGGGAAGGGTGTGTGTTTTGACACAGGTGGCCTAAACCTAAAGCCTGGGGCATCAATGGGGTTGATGAAAAAGGACATGGGCGGATCTGCTGCCGTGTTGGGGCTTGCACATATGATCATGGCACTGGGCCTGAAGTTGCGCCTGCGCGTGCTGATCCCCGCGGTGGAAAATTCTGTTTCTTCAAATAGTTATCGCCCACAGGATGTTCTAACGTCGCGCAAGGGCCTGACCATTGAGATCAATAACACGGACGCCGAAGGCCGTGTTGTCCTCGCGGACGCTCTGACATTGGCCGACGAAAGCAAGCCCGATTTGATCGTCTCCATGGCGACGTTGACAGGTGCCGCGCGCGTTGCTGTTGGGCCGGATCTTGTGCCGTTTTATACCGACAGTGATCAAACCGCTTCACAGCTTGCCAGTTCTGCGCAAAAGGTCTGCGACCCGCTTTGGCGAATGCCATTTCACGACCCTTATGAGCCCATGTTGGAACCCGGCATTGCTGACCTGGACAATGCCCCAAAAGGTGGTTTCGCTGGTTCCATAACGGCCGCCCTATTCCTACGTCATTTCGTCAGTGAAGATCAGCCTTACATTCATTTCGACATGTATGGTTGGCAGCCAACAGCGGCGCCCGCACGCCCAAAAGGAGGCGTTGGCCAGGCAACGCGGGCGCTATTGGATGCGCTGCCC
>Ga0209395_1003117_pt1 | contig 20930 bp, 18 predicted proteins | sample GOMGulsemesocosm_3_FD_184635 | JGI IMG/M metagenome (GOLD analysis project Ga0209395, IMG submission 184635) | Methane-oxidizing microbial communities from mesocosms in the Gulf of Mexico - GOM9D Gulf of Mexico (SPAdes) (version 2) | ecosystem: Environmental > Aquatic > Marine > Cold seeps... | reverse complement strand
CGGCAATTGATCGGGTCGCAGTTGAACCTTTGGTTCCTAGTGATAATAATTATAAGATGTTTCACGTGAAACATGGACTAATCTCAGCAATAGGCAATACGCTATGACAGTAGAAAATGAATACGGTTCAGACAGTATTAAAGTTCTAAAAGGGCTTGACGCTGTACGTAAAAGACCGGGAATGTACATTGGTGACACGGATGATGGCAGTGGTTTGCATCATATGGTATTTGAAGTTTTAGATAACTCTATAGATGAAGCTTTAGCGGGTCACTGTAGTGAAATTGTCGTTAAAATACACATAGATGGTTCGGTATCTGTTAGAGATGATGGGCGTGGTATTCCAACTGATATTCACCCAGAAGAAGGGATTTCTGCTGCTGAAGTTATAATGACTGTACTTCATGCTGGTGGTAAGTTTGGTGGGGAAGATTCTGGCTATAAAGTTTCTGGTGGACTTCATGGTGTTGGTATTTCGGTAGTAAATGCGCTTAGTAGTAAGTTGAAACTGAATATTCGCCGAGGAGGTAAACTATTTGAACAGATATATCATGTAGGTGAACCTGAAGCTCCTTTAGCTGAAATTGGCGTTAGTGATAAAACCGGCACTGAAGTACGTTTTTGGCCAAGTGAAGATACCTTTTCAGATGTTTTATATCACTACGACTTATTAGTTAAGCGTATTCGAGAATTATCTTTCTTAAACTCTGGTATTTCAATTCGTTTGATCGATGAGCGCGAAGCAGGAAAAGAAGATCACTTTAAATTTGATGGTGGTATTCAAGCTTTCGTAGATTATTTAAATACCAACAAAACACCTGTAAATGATGAGATATTCTATTTCGATTTAGCGCGTGAAGATGGCATCGTTGTTGAAGTTGCCATGCAATGGAACGATGGTTTCCAAGAAAGTATTCACTGTTTTACCAATAATATCCCTCAACGTGATGGTGGTACTCACTTAAGTGGTTTCCGTACTGCATTAACACGTACGCTTAATAGTTATATGGTAAGAGAAGGTCTTAATAAAAGTAAGAAAGGCGGCAGCACAGAAACTAATGCGTCGGGTGATGATGCTCGTGAAGGGCTAACTGCTGTGATTTCGGTTAAGGTACCTGATCCGAAATTTTCTTCGCAAACTAAAGATAAGCTAGTATCTTCAGAAGTAAAAACTGCTGTTGAGCAAGCTATGGGCGAAAAACTAGGTGAATATTTATTAGAAAAACCCTCAGTTGCTCGTACTATTATAATGAAAATTGTCGATGCAGCAAGAGCGCGTGAAGCCGCTCGTAAAGCGCGTGAAATGACACGTCGCAAAGGTGCATTAGATATAGCGGGCTTACCTGGTAAATTAGCAGATTGTCAGGAAAAAGATCCGGCATTATCTGAACTATATATTGTGGAAGGAGACTCTGCTGGCGGTTCAGCCAAGCAGGGAAGAAATCGTAGAAACCAAGCAATATTACCGCTGAAAGGTAAAATTCTGAACGTTGAAAAAGCACGTTTTGATAAAATGATATCATCACAAGAAGTAGGCACGTTAATTACAGCGTTAGGCTGTGGTATTGGCCGAGATGAATATAATCCAGAAAAATTACGCTATCATAGCATTATCATCATGACCGATGCCGATGTCGATGGATCACACATTCGTACATTACTACTGACATTTTTCTATCGTCAAATGCCAGAAATTATGGAACGTGGACATATATTTATTGCTCAACCACCACTTTATAAAGTGAAAAAAGGTAAGCAAGAGCGTTACATTAAAGATGATGAAGGTTTGACTGAGTACTTAACAACGTTAGCATTAGAGAATGCAGAAATACATGTCAATGAATCAGCCCCTGCAATTTCAGGGATGCCATTAGAGCAGTTAGTTAAGCAATATCGTAAAGCACATGAGATTATCAAACGAGTATCACGTCAAATACCCGCTGATATTTTAGAGAAAATGATTTACAGCATAAGTATTTCAAGTGCAGATTTTAATGATAAAGCAAAAGTTGAAGTTTGGGTAAAAGACTTAATATCTCAATTAGAAAACCAAGATGGTAATGGTTCTATTTACTCTGCAGATGTTCTTCATGATCAAGAAAGAAACATATATTATCCATGTTTTAATGTTAGACAACACGGTATTGATCGTGTTTATACATGTGGCTATGAGTTTATTATTTCAAAAGAATTTGAAACAATATTTGGCTTAAACACTGCTATTAACGGTATGATTGAAGAAGGTGGTTTTGTTAAGCGTGGTGAAAAAACTAAAACAGTAACATCTTTTGAAGAAGCACTTAATTGGCTAATGGCTGAATCAAAACGTGGTCAATACATACAGCGTTATAAAGGGTTGGGTGAAATGAATCCAAGTCAGTTATGGGAAACTACCATGGATCCTGAAACACGCCGTATGTTACAAGTTACTATTGAAGATGCTATTGCTGCGGATCAATTGTTTACTACTCTAATGGGAGACCATGTAGAGCCACGTAGAAACTTTATTGAAGCAAACGCATTAAATGTAGCTAACTTAGACATATAGTTTCACTCGATAATGAATAACTAAAAAATGCCCGGACATCAAATCCGGGCATTTTAACATTCAGAAATACGATAATAGATGAAATTGATCATTACTGAGTAAAAACGTAAATATTGTTAACTTGGTACTAGGCTAATAATAAAGCAATCGGTATACTTAATCTCATTAGCCGTTATCGGTAAAATTAACACAAATAATGAATCGGAAAATTATGAGTACGTTCAATATAAAAACATTTCAAGGTTTAATCTTTCAGCTACAAGACTACTGGTCTCGCCAAGGATGTGTCATCGTTCAACCGCTTGATCTTGAAGTAGGGGCAGGTACATTTCACCCAATGACATTTTTACGTTCTATTGGCCCTGAACCAATGAATAGTGCTTTTGTTCAACCTTGTCGTCGACCTACTGATGGTCGTTATGGTGAAAACCCAAACCGATTACAACATTACTATCAATTTCAAGTAATGCTGAAACCTTCTCCAATAAATATCCAAGAGCTCTACCTTAATTCACTAAAAGAATTAGGTATTGACCCACTAGTTCATGATATTCGCTTTGTAGAAGATAATTGGGAATCACCAACCTTGGGTGCTTGGGGTTTAGGCTGGGAAATTTGGTTAAATGGAATGGAAGTATCGCAATTTACTTATTTCCAACAAGTAGGCGGTTTAGAGTGTACTCCAGTGACAGGAGAGATAACTTATGGCCTTGAACGTTTAGCTATGTATATTCAAAACGTTGATAGTATTTATGACCTAGTATGGGCAGATGGTCCAATGGGTAAAGTGCTATACGGTGATATTTTTCATCAAAATGAAGTCGAACAATCAACATATAATTTTGAACATGCCGATGTGGATGCATTATTTTCAACTTTTGATCAATGTGAAAAAGACAGCCAAAAACTTATTGAAGCTGGTTTAGCATTACCTGCATATGAACAAGTAATGAAAGCATCCCATGCTTTTAACCTGTTAGACGCCCGTCACGCTATTTCAGTGACTGAACGTCAACGTTATATCCTAAGAGTAAGAACACTGTCGAAAGCTTGTGCACAGGCCTACTACGACAAACGTGAAGAATTGGGATTCCCTCTTTGTAAAAATGATAAAACCATCGAAGGGAAATCATAATGAACACTGAAACGCTGCTTATAGAATTAGGTACAGAAGAGTTACCACCAAAATCGCTAAAAAATCTAGCGGTAACCTTTTACCAACAAATTAAAGATCAATTAGACAACGCAAATTTAGCTTATGACGATATTAAGTGGTTTGCGACACCGCGCCGTTTAGCCATTAAAGTTATAAAGTTACAAGAAAAACAAGCGGATAAAGAAATTGAAAAACGTGGTCCTGCTGTAAACGTAGCATTTGATGGTGAAGGAAACCCAAGCAAAGCCGCTCAGGGTTGGGCTCGATCAAATGGTATTAGTGTTGATGAAGCACAACGGTTAAAAACCGATAAAGGCGAATGGTTATTACACCGTGCAACACAAGCGGGGAAAACAGTTGAAGAGCTTGTCCCAACAATGGTAAATTTTGCGATAACAAAATTACCGATCCCTAAACCAATGCGTTGGGGAAGCACACGTACACAATTTATTCGTCCTGTTCATACGTTAACTATGTTGTTTGGCGCAAATATAATTGCGGGTGAAACGTTAGAAGTAAGCTCAAGTAATATTGTAACAGGTCATCGTTTTCATCACGAAGGACTGGTGACTTTAGCGCATGCTGACGAATATGAAGAAAAATTAAAAGCAGCATATGTTCAAGTCGATTACCAAGCAAGACAAGATCTAATTTTAGAACAAATTAATAAAGCGGCTGAACAATTAAATGGTGAAGCATTAGTTGATGATGACTTATTAGAAGAAGTAACAGGCTTAGTAGAGTGGCCAGTTATATTAATAGGTAGTTTTGACGAAGCATTTTTACAAGTTCCAGCTGAACCCCTTATTTACTCAATGAAAGATCATCAAAAATATTTCCCAGTAAATGATAAAAGTGGTCAATTACAGAATAAGTTTATTTTTGTGACTAACATTGAAAGTAAGGAGCCAGAGCAAGTTATTAAAGGGAACGAAAAAGTTATTCGTCCACGTTTAGCAGATGCTGAATTCTTCTTCAAAACTGATAAAAATAAAACACTAGAGTCTCGTTTAGAAAGTTTATCGTCAGTATTATTTCAAAAGCAATTGGGTACCTTAAAAGAAAAGTCAGAACGTATTGCTTCTTTAAGTGAAGCTATTGCTAATAAAATTGGTGAAAACCCAGTACAAGCTAACCGTGCAGGCTTACTCAGTAAAACAGACTTAATGTCAGATATGGTTTTAGAATTTCCCCAAGTACAAGGCACCATGGGAAAATACTATGCTCAACATGATGGCGAAGCAACGGAAGTAGCACAAGCGCTAGAAGATCAATACCGACCTCGTTATGCGGGAGATGCGTTACCAGAAGGTAATATTGGTTGTGCCGTAGCTATAGCTGATAAAGTTGATAGCTTAGTTGGAATATTTGGTATAAATCAACCGCCAAAAGGGGATAAAGACCCATTTGCTTTACGTCGTGCGGCAATAGGTTTAATAAGAATAATTATAGAAAAACAATTGTCATTAGATATCAGTGAGTTAATTAACGAAAGTGTTGCTTTATACGGTGATAAGCTTGCCAATGAAAATGTAAATACTCATGTCATTGATTTTGTTTTAGGTCGTTTTAGAGCATATTACCAAGAACAAGGCATATCTGTTGATGTTATTCAGGCAGTTTTAGCAAATGCACCAACGGCCCCGTTAGATTTTGAAAAACGTATCAAAGCAGTAAGCCATTTTAAAACACTTGAAGAGGCTGCAACACTTGCTGCGGCGAACAAGCGTGTAGGTAATATTTTAGCGAAATTTAAGGGTGAACTTTATACAGAGTTTAAAGCTGACTTAGCTTCTGAATTGGCAGAGAAAGCTTTAGCCGAAGCATTCAACGAAGTGAAATCTACTATCGCTCCATTGATGGCAGCTAAAGACTACCAAGCGGCTTTAACTGCACTAGCTTGTTTAAAAGCCCCCATTGATAACTTCTTTGATAACGTTATGGTAATGGCTGATGATGAAGCGGTTAAAACTAATCGCTTAACGTTACTAAATGAAATCAGAAATAGCTTCTTTGCTATTGCTGATGTTGCACTATTACAATAGAAAAATGTGAGAGATACCTTTAGCGTATAAAGCTAAAGACTAAAAAAGGGAAGGCGTTATGCTTTCCCTTTTTTGATCAAATAAAGGTAAGGTTTTGTATCTGTTTGCTGAGCAATAAGTTCGTGTTCCATAAAACGGCAAAAACTAGGAATGTCACGAGTAGTGGAAGAATCATCAGCTTCAACAAGTAAGGTTTCTTGCTCAGCAATTTTTCTAATCGTTTTTCTAACCATCATTACTGGTTCTGGGCACCGTAAACCGACGGCATCTAATATGTGATCAGCATTTAGAAACGTTTTTTCAGAGCTAGAGCTCATAATTATGTACACAAATAATGATAATTGTGGCAAGTTTAACAAATAAAAAGTTAAACAGGGTATTGAACTTAAATTTTATTAACAAAGCACTGAATACTAAAGCTATTTTCTAGATGAAGTAAGTGCTGAATAGCTGCTTTTTTGGTCTTGAAAGGTGGGCTTAGCACTCGGTAAAACTCTTTGTGTAATAAAATATTAAATGTTACTGAATGGGTATCATGCAATATACGTATTTTTTGATAAGCATTACCTGAGTCTTGATAAGCTCCTATTTGTACATACCATAGCGGCGTAGATACACGTTTTTTTCCAGGTGTTTCTTGTAATATTATGTCTGGCTTAGGCTGAACGATAACCTGAGTAGTTAAGGTGTTTTTTGAAGTGCTCTGAATTTCACCTTTATTAGTATGCGGTTTAAAATAAGACTTGGTGCCTGAAGAAAATAACCAATTAAGTGAAAAGAATAATGAATGGTTTGTACCTAAAGCATTTTGATTAAATTGACTCGATTGACCGAATGTTAAAGATAAGTTATTTGTGACTTGGTAACTAGCCGCAATTTGGAAATAAGCAGCAACAGCGTCTTTTTCTACTAATAAATTGTTGGATGAAGATGAAATCAGGTTTATACCTAAACCTAATTTAAGTGTTAAGTCTTGGTGATGTAATTTAGTAAAATTAATACCAGAAGAAAAACTGCTGTAATCACCATAAAGTATTTTGTCATTGCTAATTATTTTTAAATCACCGCTTTGTTGATACTTAACTTCAAATTCAAAATTTTCTATTAATTGATATTGATAAATAAGACCATAACCAGTGGCAGAGTTCTGGTCAGAATGATAACTAATTTGTGTTGAAAGAGTATGCTCTCCCGCAGTAAGTGGAAAGTGAGTTAACATTAATCCACAAAGTAAAATAAAGAAAAATCGCATAAAGAATAATGATAAAGCTAAGTAGATTTAACTAAATACTATCAATATCATTGTTAAAATGTAACTTAAATTAAACAAACTGTTTTTTATTTGATCTAACGACAATTGGATAGACATTTCCCTTGCTTTGTTTGGGTATGCGTGAATAATCATAGGCAGGGTTGGCAAACACGCTAATGCCATTAAGTTCTCGTTCAAGGAAAGGTAATGCTATGTCATCTTTAGCTTCGTCTGTATTGAAGTTATCTTCTATTCTCCTGGTGTGCTTTGTTAGTACAAATATATTTGCAGATCAAATTGCAACGCGTAAAATTTTTAAACAAGCTGAAAAGCAAGTATGGCAAGCTAGCTCAGCTCGATATCAAACGTTATACCAGCAATTACACTATTATCCATTACAGCCTTATTTAGATCAGCAACGATTGATGCATGGTCTTAAATTATCAGACGCTGAAGAAATCAGTCAGTTTCTTGAAAAATATAAAGGATCCCCGCTAGATTGGCCATTACGAAAAAAATGGTTAAAATATTTGGCTAAGCGTAATAAACAACGTCTCTTTCAGCATTTTTATACACCAACAAGTAATGTGGAACTAACTTGCCAATACTATAACTACCAACTGAAATCCGGTGTGGCTGAGTCTCGTGTATTGCCCAAAGTTACTCCATTATGGATAGTGGGAAAGTCTCAACCAAAAGTATGTGATCCACTCTTTGTTCGTTGGGAAAAAGCAGGATATAGAAATGCGCAAGCGATATGGCAAAGATTAGCTTTAGCAGCAGATGGTGGTAAGCACACATTAATTCCATACTTAACGCGTCTACTACCTGAAAAAGAACGTTACTTAGGAAAACTTTGGCATAAGGTACGCCGCGACCCTTCTTATATCACTCGCATGAGTCGGTTTCCTCATAAGTCAGCTAAAGAAGCGACGATTGCTGCATATGGTTTGAAGCGACTGATTTGGCGTGATCCCTCTAGAGCACTTAAGACTTATAGTAAGGCGATTAAAGAATTGCCATTTACTGAGCAACAAAATCAACAAATTGTTTTAAAATTTGCGATTGCTTTAGCGAGTAAAAATCATCTTAAATCGAAAGAATGGCTAGCTAAAGTTGATGAAAACTTGCAGTCGAGCAGTATAGTTCAATGGCGTATGGCTGACTTATTAAGAGATCAAAATTGGCCTGAGATAAAAACTGAATTAGAAAGCTTACCAAAATCGCTTCAGCTTAAAAATCAATGGATATATTGGTATGGCCGTAGTTTAGTCGAAACAGGTAATATTACTCAAGGTCATCAATACTTAACTAAACTTGCTAATAAACGCCATTATTATGGCTTTCTTGCAGCGAGTGCATTAAATAAAAATGCAAACTTGCAAGATAAACCGGTACGGGTAAGTAATGAAGAAAAACTAAATTTATTAAAAAATCCTGCGGCTAAAAGAGCTTTCGAATTTTTTCATATTGGTCGCTATCATCAAGCGCGTCGGGAATGGAATTTTTGGTTATCACAACTTAATAACCGAGAGAAGCTAGCTGCGTCCAAAATTGCTAATGAAGCTGAGTGGTTTGATCGCGCTATTTTTACATTATCTAATGTCGGGTATTTAGACGATGTTGATTTACGTTTTCCTCTCGCTTTTAAAGATGAGATCACGGACTCATCGGATAATCAAAAAATAAATCCAGCCTGGACATTTGCTATTGCTCGCCGAGAAAGCTCTTTTATGGCTGACGCGAATTCTCCCGCTGGAGCAAAAGGTTTGATGCAAGTTATGCCTGCTACAGCGAAGCAATTACATAAAAGTAGAGTCACAACGAAACATTTACTCAATGCCAAAGAAAATATTAAATTAGGAACTAAGTATTTAAAACGTTTGTTAGACCGACATGATGGAAATCAAGTACTTGCTACAGCGGCATATAATGCAGGTCCTTATCGCGTAAAACGTTGGTTGAAAGGCTTAAAACCAATGCCAGCAGATATTTGGATTGAAACTATTCCCTATAAAGAAACACGAGAATATGTAAAAAGTGTCATGGCCTATCAAGAAATTTATCAGCTAAAAGTAGGGCAAACAGAGTCACTTTTTGATCAAATTACCACCATGAGTATTGCTCAGTAAATTAACATTTAATTATAGTGTGATATGATGTTGGAAAAATTTCATAGTGGCGATCAGATGATAAAATTAGCAACGCTTTACCCAGCCCATGTCGGCGAATTACAACAACGTACTAAAGCGGTTTTAAGCCGTGAAAACCTACAAGGTTTAGTGATTCATTCAGGTCAAGAAATTAAAGTATTTCTTGACGATTACGGCTATCCATTTAAAGTAAATCCTCATTTTAAAGTATGGTTACCTATTGTTGATGTGCCTAATTGCTGGTTGATTGTTAATGGTGAAGACAAACCAACGTTAATTTACTATCAACCCGTTGATTTTTGGCATAAAATAACACCTTTACCAGATGCATATTGGAATAATTTCTTTAACATTAAAGTGTTAACTAAAGCATCTGACGTAGAAAAGTTACTGCCTTACGACAAAACTGATTTTGCCTACATTGGTGAGCATGTAGAAGTCGCTAAAGCATTAGGGTTTAAAAACATTAACCCTGAGCCGCTATTAAACTATGTTCATTATCACCGTGCTTACAAGACGCAATACGAACAAGAATGTTTACGTAAATCAAATGCTATTGCTGTGGCAGGTCATAAAGCGGCAAAGAGCGCTTTTTTACAAGGTTCGTCAGAGTATGATATTCAGCAAACCTATTTAAAAGCTACGCAACATACCGGTGACGAAACACCTTATGGTAATATTGTTGCCCTTAATACAAACACCTCAATATTGCATTACACCGCGTTAGATCGTGATGTACCACAAGCCCATCGTTCGTTTTTAATTGATGCCGGTGCAAATTTCCATGGTTATGCTTCTGATATAACCCGTACTTACTCATTCAAACGTGACAAATTTGCAGAGCTCATTGCGCGTATGGATAAGCTAATGCTTAATGCTGTAGACGGTTTGAAGCCAGGTAAGAGCTATGTTGACTTACATATCGAGACTTATCGTGATATTGGTAATGTTTTAAATGAATTTGGTTTTATCAATGTTGATGCAGACACTGCGGTAGAAACAGGGATAATTTCTACTTTCTTCCCACATGGCTTAGGTCATCATTTAGGTTTACAGACCCATGATGTTGGAGGATTTATGGCTGACGAACGTGGTACTCATGCGAACACGCCAGAACAGCATCCTTTTTTACGTACTTCTCGTGTTATAGAAAGTAATCAAGTATTCACTATTGAGCCGGGTTTATATTTTATTGATTCATTATTAGGCACTTTAAAAGCGTCTAAGCATAGCGCTATGATCAACTGGGATAAAATTGATGTAATGCGTCCTTTTGGCGGCATTCGTATTGAAGATAATATTATTGTTCACCAGTCTCATAATGAAAATATGACACGCGAATTAGAACTGAAGTAATCCCTTTTATCTATGGCTAAACCTTACCAAATTGCGGCTAACGATATTCTTGATGAAACAATCGTTAGCCGCAGTCGTTTTATTTGCTATATTTCCCCATGTTCTAGCCATGAAGAGGCTAAAGCCCAAATAAAAAACTGCCAGCAATTGCATCCGCAAGCCAGTCACCATTGTTACGCTTTTTTAACCGGCCGGCCAGAAGACAGCCAAGGTTATGGTTTTTCTGATGACGGCGAGCCTTCGGGAACCGCAGGTCGGCCAATGTTATCGGTATTGCAGGGGAGTGAAATTGGTGAACTATGTGCGATTGTTGTTCGTTATTTTGGCGGAACAAAGTTGGGTACCGGTGGATTGCAGCGCGCTTATGGTGGCAGTGTACGACAAGCATTAACCTTACTCGAAACTGTAATCAAAGTACCTATGGTAGAAAGACAGCTAACTTGTGATTATGGGCAAATTAAGGATGTACTGTATTTGGTAGAACAAGCAAAAGGTCATATTGTCCAGCAAGATTTTTCTGCACAAATAGCGTTAATTATCGCGGTACCTCAAGAACAATTGTTACAAGTTCAGCAACAATTACGCACGTTATCTTCAGGATTATTAAATCTAAGAGAAACTGATTAAATAGTTTATCTTTTAAAAAGGACATTGTTATGCCGCATTGTATTATTGAATATTCAAAAGAACTTACTCAAGATGCAGATATGACAGCGGTCATGAAAGCTGTTTTTGCAGGCTCAGTTCACTCTGCATTATTTTCGCCGGCAGATATCAAGGTTAGAGCAGTGCCTTACCATGACTTTTATACTGAAAATATAGATAGAACCAATAAAAACCAGCAACGATTTATTCATGTTTGTTGTAAAATTTTATCGGGCCGTACTTTAGATCAAAGACAAAACCTTGCTGAAAACATTCTTAATCAGTTAACTTTACTAGAGCTTAAGTGCATTTCTATCAGTGTTGAAATAGTCGAGATGGAACGAGAATCTTATAACAAGCAGGTGAGTAAATAAATTAACCTAAAAAGAGTGATTTAAAGTCGCAGTGTTGATCTTTATGCTTTATTATCAAAAAAGGTTTTGTCGATCAATTTATTGAATAATAATTAGTAATCTGTGCAAATAAAAAATATCATTCGAATTCTTGGTTTGTTGGTGGCTTTACTCAGTGTCACCATGTTACCACCTGCTTTAATTGCACTTCTCTATCGTGATGGTGGAGGTGTTTCCTTTCTTACTGCTTTTCTCTTTTGCTTATTCGCTGGTTTACTTGCTTGGTATCCTTTTAAAAATGAGAAAAGTGATTTGCGGGCACGTGAAGGTTTTTTAATTGTCGTGCTCTTCTGGGTGGTACTCGCCAGCTTCTCTGCCGTTCCACTGATGTTATTAGAAAATCCGAATTTATCGGTAACCGATGCTTTTTTTGAATCATTCTCTGGTTTAACCACCACAGGCGCGACAATTTTAAAAGAAATCGACGGTTTGCCGCATGCGGTACTTTGGTACCGACAGCAGTTACAGTGGTTAGGAGGTATGGGTATTATCGTTTTAGCTGTAGCTGTTTTACCTATGTTAGGTATTGGTGGCATGCAGTTATATCGTGCTGAAACCCCTGGTCCTGTGAAAGATTCAAAAATGACTCCACGTATTGCTGATACGGCGAAGCACTTGTGGTATATCTATTTATTTTTAACTATTTCATGTGCGATTAGTTATTGGGGGGCAGGTATGTCAGTATTCGACGCCATTTGTCACGCCTTCTCAACTATTGCTATCGGTGGTTATTCAACACATACCGAGAGTATGGGGTATTTTAATAGCCCTGCAATTAATTTTGTTTGTGTCTTTTTCTTATTGGTTGCTGGCGTGAATTTCGCCTTACACTTTGCCGTATTGCACAGTAAATCGTTGAGAAGTTATTTTTACGATCCTGAATTTAAAGTGTTTATTGCTATTCAGTTTGTTTTAACACTTATCTGTTTAGTGGTGTTATTAGCAACAGGAACTTACGAAGATGGCTTTGAAGCCTTTGACCAAGCTCTATTTCAGTCGGTTTCTATAAGTACCACCGCTGGCTTTGCAACTACCAGTTTTGCTGATTGGCCAACGCTATTACCTATATTATTGATATTTGCTAGTTTTATTGGTGGCTGTGCTGGAAGTACGGGGGGCGGCATGAAAGTAGTACGTATTGTGCTTTTATATTTACAGGGCTTACGTGAATTAAATCGTTTAGTGCACCCGAAGGCCGTATTTACCATAAAGCTTGGTCATAAAGCGTTGCCGAACCGTGTAGTCGAGGCTATTTGGGGGTTCTTCTCTGCTTATGCCGCGGTATTTGTAATTTGTATGTTATTACTTCTTGCTACTGGCATGGATGATCTTACTGCCTTTACGGCAGTTGCTGCTTGCTTAAATAACTTAGGGCCTGGTTTAGGTGCGGTAGCGGTAAATTTTGCAGATATTACCGACTTCAGTAAATGGGTATTGGTCGTAGCAATGTTATTTGGTCGCCTAGAGATCTTTACTCTGTTAGTTTTGTTTACGCCTGCTTTTTGGCGCTCTTAATTTTTAGTAAAAAGTTAGCGCGTCGACATGGAAAAGTTTTTCAACATCAGAAATATAGCGTTTATTGACCAAAAATAAAATCACATGATCTTCAGTTTGTATTTTTGTATTTGAGTGCGCAATCAGTACTTCTTCTTGACGAACAATCGCGCCAATCGTTGTGCCCGGCGGTAGTTTGATTGATTGAATTGTCCGGCCAACAACTTTTGACGATTTCTCATCACCTTTAGCTATTATTTCTATCGCTTCCGCAGCACCGCCACGTAAACTATATACGTTATCGATACTACCGCGACGTACATGTGTTAAAAGAGCTGAAATTGTAGCGTGCTGTGGCGATACGGCAATATCGATATCGCTACCATGAACTAAATCAATATAGGCACTACGTTGAATGAGTACCATAGCTTTGCGTACACCTAAACGTTTAGCTAATAACGATGACATTATATTTGCTTCATCATCGTTGGTTACTGCTATAAATACATCAAACTGATCTATATGTTCTTCCATTAACAATTCTTGATCAGAAGAGTCTCCGGTAAAAACCAAGGTATCGTTAAGATCTGAAGCAAGATATTCCGCACGTTTAGGTGAACGTTCAATTAATTTAACTTGATGATTCTTTTCTAAAATTCTAGCTAAACCTGCTCCAATGTTACCACCACCTGCTATCATTATTCTTTTGTAGGGAGCTTCTAGCTTTTGAAGTTCATTCATCACCGCACGAATATGTATCGTTGCGGCAATAAAGAATACTTCATCGTCAGCTTCAATAACTGTAGTGCCGAGCGGACGAATAGGCTTTCCGTTTCGATAAACCGCAGCTACACGGGTATCTACATTAGGTATATGCTCACGTAATGTAGAAAGTGCGTGTCCGACTAATAAACCGCCATAGTAAGCTTTTACCGCCACTAAGCTGACTTTACCTTGGGCAAACTCTAAGACTTGTAAAGCACCTGGATAATCTATTAAACGAGCAATATCTCGAGTAACGAGTTGTTCAGGTGCAATAATATGGTCAACAGGAATGTTCTTTGGTTGAAATAACTCTTTTTGATAGCGCAGTATTTTTGCTGAGCGAATACGGGCAATTTTATTAGCGGTGTTAAATAATGAATAACAAATTTGGCAAGCGATCATATTCGTGGCATCGTCGCTACTTACCGCTATCACTAATTCGGCATCTTCAGCACCCGCCTGCATTAAAACATCGGGATGAGAGCCATTACCAATAACAACTTGTAAGTCCATTTTCTCTTGTAATTCATGCAAGGTTTCAGCATTGGTATCGATTAACGTAATATCGTTGCGTTCGCCAACAAGATTTTCAGCGAGCGTTCCGCCTACTTGTCCTGCGCCAATAATAATTATTTTCATAAGTTTTATACTTTAATTTAAGCTGGTTGTTTTTCTAACTTAGCGTAGTAAAAGCCATCCATTGATTGCTCGTTGGGCAATATTTGCCAGCCAATATCCTTGTCGTTTTCACTGGTGGGTACTAATTTAGCATTGTTATTCTCAGAGATAAACTGTTGGATCTGTTGGCTATTTTCTTCGGGTAAAATACTACATGTTGCATAAAGTAAAGTACCACCGGGTTTAAGCAAAGACCAAATGTTTTTCAATATTTGTTGCTGTAAAACCACTAACTTTTCAATATCGTCGGCTTTTCGTAACCACTTTATATCAGGATGGCGACGAATAACGCCCGTACCAGAACAAGGGGCATCGAGTAAAATACGATCGTATAACTTCCCATCCCACCAATCTTGGGAAGCAGCATCTGCGGTTATAACCTTGGCTGTTAATTTAAGGCGAGTCAGGTTTTCTTCAACTCTTAGTAAACGGCTTTCTTCAATATCGATAGCGGTCATACTAGCTAATTTAGGCGTTAACTCTAGAATATGACAGGTTTTCCCACCCGGAGCTGCGCAGCAATCAAGTACAGTATCTCCCGCTTGGCTGTTTAGCAATGTAGCGGCCTGTTGCGCCGCGCCGTCTTGTACGGAAACCCAACCATCAGCAAAACCAGGTAACCTGTTTACGTCAAGGGCTGTAGTGAGCTTAATCGCGGAAGATTTTTCATCCACTAGTTCAACTTCAATATCAGCTTGCTCTAATAGCTGTAAATATTGCTCAATCGTATGATGTTGCTGATTAACACGTATCCACATAGGTGGACGTTCTAAGTTAGCGGTTAATATACTTTCCCACTGCTGCGGATAAGCACTCTGAAGTTTTTTAATAAACCAGCTTGGATGCGAATATTTTATCGGGTCAGGTAAATTCGCAGCGATTTCTTCTGCATTTTCTTTCGCTAAATTCCGTTGAATATTACGTAACACGCCATTAATCAAACCTCTTAAAAAATCACATTTTAAGGGTTTAGTGGCGGCAACGGTTTCACTAACCGCAGCATGATCAGGAATACGAGTATATTTTACTTGGTAAATGCCCACTAAAATTAAAAAGTGGCCAACGCGCTGTTTGCCTTTTAGTGGTTTGTCCATTAACTGGCGCAAGTCATATTCAAGTGCAGGTAAATAGCGTAATACGCCATAACAAAGCTCTTGTAATAGACCTTTATCTTTTCCTTCAACCTTCGCTTGAGCTTTCGGTAATTCGTCGCCAAGGCTACGGCCTTTGTCTACTACAGCAAAACAACATCTTGCAGCGAGGGCTCGAATATTAGCAGCCATTATTGTTCATCCAAATTGTTAGGTGTAAAACCATTAATGTTATTATTTTCGGCAAACCACTGTGCTTTGCCATTTAAAATATCTCTTACGGGTAATGCTTTTTTACCTGGGAGTTGTAATGTCTCTAAACAAATAGAGCCAGAAGCCGTCGCGATGGTAATGCCATCTTTATTCGCAGAAATTATAGTTCCTGGTATTTTATTATGTTCATCATGACTAAAGCTTGCTTGCCAAACACGAATGCGATGCGCGGTTTGTTTTTCATCGGTAAAAGTAAATTGGGCTACCGGCCATGGAATATAGGCGCGGATTTTTCGATGAAGTACTTCTGCGGGTAGCTGCCAGTCTAATTCGGCTTCATCTTTATCAAGCTTGGCGGCATAAGTAGACAAATTATCATCTTGAGCTTCTACACTGTGTTTGCCATCAGCCATTAAACCAAGTGTTTCAAGTAAAGCGGTAGGGCCAAGCTCGGCTAACTTTTCATATAAAGTCGCACTGGTATCTTGTTGAGTTATGTCACAGCTTGCTTTGGCTATCATATCGCCAGTATCAAGACCTTTGTCCATTTGCATGATCGTAACACCAGTTTCTTCATCGCCCGCTTCAAGAGAGCGCTGAATCGGTGCTGCGCCTCGCCATTTAGGTAATATAGAGCCGTGCACATTTACACAACCTAGACGAGGTGATTCTAAAATAATAACAGGCAGTAATAAGCCATAAGCGACAACGACCATAATGTCTGCTTTATAGCTGGCGAGCTTATCTTGATCATTAGCGTCTTTAAAATTAACCGGCTGTTCAACAATAATATCGTGAACTAAGGCGAGTTCTTTGGTCGCACAAGCGGTGAGTTTTTTACCACGTCCAGCACGTTTGTCTGGCGGACAATAAACAGCAACCACTTCATGATGTGAATTTATCAATGCTGCTAAATGTTGTGCAGCAAAATCTGGCGTGCCAGCAAAAATAATTTTAAGAGCTTGTGACAAGGTTTTATCCTGAATTTTATCAATGAAAAATAATGATACCCACAAGCATCATTAGCTATTTTTTAAACGGGCTTCTTTTTCTAACTTAGTTTTAATACGTTGACGCTTTAATGGTGATAAATAATCAACGAATAACTTTCCATCTAAGTGGTCCAATTCATGTTGAATACAAATGGCTAAAAGTTCAGTAGCGTTAAGGGTAAATTCTTTACCGTCACGATCGAGTGCTTTTACGGTTACTTCAGTATAACGGTCAACTTTTGCATAACAGCCAGGTACTGATAAACAGCCTTCTTCATTAATCTCAGTTTCATTGCTATGGCTAATGATTTCTGGGTTGATCAGTACGTAGGCTTGGTCTTTATCTTCAGTAACATTAATCACCACTATACGCTGATGAATATTTACTTGTGTTGCCGCTAAACCGACACCATTTTCGTCGTACATGGTTTCAAGCATGTCGTCAATAATCTGCTTTACGTCGTGGTTAATTTCAACAACTGTTGCCGCTTTAGTGCGTAGTCTTTCGTCAGGAAATCTTAATACGTTTAAAATAGTCATAAATCTTCAAAAAATTCGCGAAATATCGCATTGAGTGTTATGTTTCAATTTTAGCCATTAAATAAAATTAATAATAGTTGTTTAGGTTAAAAGCTTAATATATCTGCTCAATAGGCGAACTAACATGCTAAAACCTAGTTTATTCTTAATACTCAGCTTGTCGTTATCGATGTTTGTTATGGCTGATGAATTAACATTAAATAAAAATGCCCCTAAATCTTACATTGTGAAAAAAGGCGATACCTTATGGGACATCTCAGGTATTTTTCTCAAACAACCTTGGTTATGGCCAAAATTGTGGCGTTTAAACCCTGACATTCACAATCCACATTTAATTTATCCTGGTGATGAATTACGTTTAGTATTTGATGAAAAGGGCCAGCCAATGTTAGTACGTGGTAAACCCGAACTCAAATGGTCGCCTCGTGCGCGCATGCAATTGAAAGATCAATCGGCTATTTCTACGCTTCCCCTGAAAGTTATTGCACCTTACATTAAATATGACAGTATTCTTACCGAAGATGAAATAGAAAAGTTTCCTTATATTTTAGGGAATGATGAAGGTTATAATGCAAGTATTGATGGATTGAAAGTTTATGTGAAAGGGCAATTGTCGCTTGGTAAATCTTATGGTATTTATCAAAAAGAAGAGGCGGTTTACGACCCTGAAACAGAAGAAATCTTAGGTTACAACATACGAGTGGTTGGTACGGGAAAAGCACTACGAGTTGGTAATATCAATAATAACGAGCCCGCGACCTTATATGTTGATGGTGTTAAACGAGAAATTCACTCGGGTGATTTCGTCATGCCGGTCAATGAAGATCAGCAATATCCTTCGTTTTTCACCTTAAAACCTGCAGAAAAGTCACTACGAGGTATCATTTTAAATACGGCTAGTGGCGTACGTGAATTTGGAAAGTTAGAAGTTGTTATGATTAACCGAGGCACTGAACATGCGGTACAAGCGGGGGATGTTGTTTCGGTAAAAAGGACTAGCCCAAGCATAGTGGAAACCAGTAATGGCCCAGTCTATAGTCAAGATGCATCTCGTTGGAGAAAAATGTCAAATTTCAATGATTCCGATTATAAAATGCCAGAAGAAAATGTAGGTGAAATGATGGTGTTTAAAGTTTATCAGAAAGTGAGTTTAGCATTAGTGCTTCGTTCAACTAAACCGTTAAGGTTACAAGATATGGTTACTTCGCCAGCGGTAAATTAAGTCATTTTAACATTATGCCTGTTCTTAAGGAGAAGACAGTGCCGCTATCAGGTGATACTAATCACAAAAATGAAAATGATAAAAAAAGTGCTAGCCATTACTGGTTGGCACTTAAACTTGTTCCTCGCTTAGCGCTTCACCGAAAACTTGCCCTGGTTGAATTATTTGGTGTCGATCAACTTTTTCATCATTCACAGGAATTGTCTTCTTTAAGTTTAACAAGCAAGCAAGTTACCGCAATTAGATCACCTGATTGGCAAAGAATTGAAAATATTATTCTTAGTGCCGAACAATGTAACAGTAAAATAATTCCTTTTAACGATAAGCATTTTCCGCTATTGCTTAAGCAAATATATGACCCTCCACTTATTCTCTTTATACAGGGAAATATTGAGCTCTTGAATCAAACGCAAATTGCGATGGTGGGTAGTCGAAATGCTAGTCTTACAGGCAGAGATAATGCGTTTGAATTTGCAAAACAGTTAGCGAGTTTAGGTTGGGTGATTACCAGCGGATTAGCATTAGGTATTGATGGTGCTGCTCATAAAGGGGTACTAGCGGTAAAGGGACAGACTATTGCTGTGGTCGCTACTGGGTTAGATCAAGTCTATCCTGCAAGACACAGAGATCTGGCAAAAAATATTTTAGATAATAACGGTGCAATTGTTAGCGAATTCCTTCCATCTACACCACCAAAACCTGGATACTTTCCTAAACGGAATCGAATTATTAGTGGCTTAAGTGTAGGTGTTTTAGTTGTTGAAGCTACGATTAAAAGTGGCTCTTTAGTAACAGCACGTTGTGCGATTGAACAAAACCGTGAAGTATTTGCCATACCGAGTACTATTAATAACCCACAAGCAAAAGGTTGCCATTGGTTAATTAAGCAGGGAGCTAAACTTGTTGAAGATATTGCCGATATAGTAGATGAGGTAGAAAAGTTGCCGATAAGTGGTCTAAACTTAAGTATAAACAAAGAGACAGAACCGAGATTGGAAAAAAGTCAAAAACAAAACTTGTTTAACGATTCATTGTTAGCTAGTGTGGGTTATGAAATCACACCCGTAGATATTGTGGTTTCTCAAAGTAAACTACCCATAGATGTAGTGCTAACTCGGCTAACAATGTTAGAACTCAAAGGTCTGGTAACTACGGTTCCAGGAGGTTACTTAAGAGTGAAATAGGGGCTAATTATGTTTGATATTCTAATGTATCTTTTTGAAAACTATATTCATAGTGAAGCCGAAGTGATGGTGGATCAGGAATCAATAACTGACGAACTAACCCGTGCTGGGTTTCATCAAGACGAAATATATAAAGCGCTAAATTGGTTAGAAAAACTAGCTGCTTTACAAGACACAAATGCTTATCCATATTCGACAAGAGTAGGGCATCGCTCAGTACGTGTTTTTACTGATGACGAAATGCATTTTCTTGATGTTGAATGCAGAGGCTTTTTATTATTTTTAGAGCAAGTTAATGTCCTTGATTTCACGACACGTGAGATGGTAATTGACCGAGTTATGGAACTTGATACTCAGCATTTTTCTATTGATGACTTGAAGTGGGTTGTTTTGATGGTCTTATTTAATGTACCGGGCAAAGAAAGTGCATACTCACAAATGGAAGATCTTCTTTTTGATGAGCAAGAGGGCCCTCTACATTAATTAAAGCGCTAAATTCGCTTAAATCTTAGTAACCATGTCATAATACGCTCATCAGCTTTTGAGAGTATTATGGCGATGGCCAATTCAGACGAACCTTTATTCACTCAACATGAACATGCTTTAGAAAAAGAGTATGAAGTGTGCCCTAAATGTGGCAGTGAAATTGTCATCAAAAATAGTAAATCTGGAAAGTTTTTTGGTTGTGCTTCTTACCCCGCATGCGATTTTACCCGTCCCGTTGTTGAACATGAGCGGGTTGAAGATAAAATTTTAATCGGCACACAATGTCCTAAGTGCCAGCATGAGTTAGCGGTTAAACAGGGCCGTTATGGCATGTTTATCGCGTGTTCAAATTATCCAGAATGTCATCATATTGAAGATACCAATGAACAAGAGGACGTTGGTGTTGCTTGTCCACAATGTCAAAAGAATGGTAAGCATGGAGAATTAATTGAGCGAACCAATCGTTACGGCAAAACATTCTATTCTTGCGACCAATATCCTAAATGTAAATATGTAGTGAATTACCCTCCTGTTGCTGAAAAATGTCCCGAGTGTCAATGGGCTATATTAGTTAAGCGAAAAATGGCCAGTGGTAATGTCATAATATGTCCAGAAAAGAAATGCACCTACAAGCGTAAAGAGATATAATGCGCGCAATTATTTAACTAAACTTCTGGAGAGACAAAATGTCATCAAC
>Ga0209395_1003116_pt1 | contig 20932 bp, 21 predicted proteins | sample GOMGulsemesocosm_3_FD_184635 | JGI IMG/M metagenome (GOLD analysis project Ga0209395, IMG submission 184635) | Methane-oxidizing microbial communities from mesocosms in the Gulf of Mexico - GOM9D Gulf of Mexico (SPAdes) (version 2) | ecosystem: Environmental > Aquatic > Marine > Cold seeps... | reverse complement strand
GAGAAGCAAACAAATAATTCCCCTTTAGTTCAGTTGGTAGAACGGTGGACTGTTAATCCATATGTCGCTAGTTCAAGTCTAGCAAGGGGAGCCACTTTCTTTATCTAATAATTTCTTAGTATTATCAGATACTTAAAATCCTCAATTAATACCTTTCTATTAAATATACATTTCTAGTTAAACTAGCTTTTCCTACTAAAGTAGGGTTTCCTACTAAAATCGTGCCCTCTATCCCATATTCTTTATCAAACCCCTACTATTCATAGTTTTATTGATCTAAACAGGTTAGTCTAGCCTATCAGGGATGTAAAAATATTATAGGGATAATGAAAATGACGGATTATTTTCGCTGCAACCTTTTTCTCACATTTGTTTTTTTATGCATGTTGTTCAGTGCATTAGGTTTTAGCTACCAATCATTAAACTCATCATTGGCAGTTCAAGGCAGTGCTGTTAATGATGCATTAAGTCAAAAAATAACTGTTGACTCAATTACTGATGATAATACTAAGTTACTTACAGATCGCCTCGCGTTAAGCCAATTATTCATTCAAACAGAGTCGATTTCATCAAGTTGGGAATCAAATATCAACTACCCTACTTTGATCCAGCTTATTTTTCCTCAGCTAGCAAAAAAGTTTTCAGGTGCAACTGACTTATTCAGTTATAAATTTAAGTTAAGGTTCAGTGAGAAAGATAACGCTGTTATTCAATTATTAAGCACTTTTATCATTTCACTTTTTACCGCCTATTTATTATGCCTAGCATCCGTTAAGCGATTATTAGTTAATGTAGAAAAAAACATTCTGCACGAAATCGGTAATACGATAAAACCAAAGCACCAGTCATTTCCAGCGGTCACTCGTCTCCTTGCTCAACATAAAGCAGACCATCATAAAGAATTACAAGGTCAGCACGATAAAATTGAAGCCCTGTCAAAACAAATCAACATGGATAATTTAACCGGTTTATACAATCGGTTTTATTTTCGTGGTGAGCTTGTGGATATTTTATCAGAGAAAAAGCAATCTCAATCTGCAATACTAGCATTAGTTCGCGCTACAGCTCTCGGACATATCAATAAGCATAGAGGGTTTCAACTCGGCGATATCTATCTTAAAGATATATCCAATATGCTAAAGCAATGTACAAAACGCTACCCGGATAGCCAGTTATATAGAGTATCAGGACCAGACTTTGCCATAATAATCCCTAATATGACTGCAGCTGTCGCACATAAACTGGCAAGAGAAATCAAAGCAAACTTAGATGAGTATCAATCACTGCATGAACTAGAAAATGTGGCTTACATTGGTATTACGACGGTACATTCAGGTCACCAACCAGAGCAAGTTCTTGCGCGTGCAGATACAGCATTAGCCAAAGCACAACTTGAAGGTCCAAATTATTGGGCTTTTCAACAACAGGATAGCCAGCAAGATAATCAAGGCCAAAGTTATTGGAAAGAGGTCATTGAAGAGATCATCAACAAACGCAGTCTGATGTTACTCAGTCAACCTGTACAGCCCATCCATCGAAATATGAAGAATTACCAAGAAATTTATACCAGATTTATTGGTAGTAATAATGCAGTACTGCCAACTCACACCTTGTTTGCCATGGCACAACGTTTGGATTACACCGTAAAATTAGACCAGATCATTATTGAAAATATTATCAGTAATAGTCGAACTCAAATGGATGGCAATAGTCACTGGGGTGTTAACCTGACTTCTCATTCCGTACAAAGTAGCGCATTTATTGTTTGGCTAGAACGTTTATTATTACGGGAGCCTAATATTGCCGCCAACCTAGTGTTCGAAATAGATGAAGTGATATTAGAAAGAAATATAGTCTCCAGTAAACGCGCTATTGATATGTTACGCCGTGTTGGTAGTCGCTCTGCAATTAGTAAATTTGGTCACGGTATTAGCTCATTTAAGCTATTTAAAGAGCTCAAACCAAATTATATAAAGATTGACAGTGGCTTAATCCAGTCGATTACAGATGATAATGCTAGTCAACAGTTTTTACGCATGATTGTCGATGTAGCGCACCGCATGAGCTGCCAGGTTATTGCAGAAGGTGTTGAAGAGTTAGCGCAAAAACAATTACTCGAATCCATGTATATAGACGGTATCCAAGGTTATCTAATCGCGAGGCCTGCGCCATTAAGTAAAATAGCCAGTTAAAACGTAAAAACCGAACTAACGTAAGGAGACTAATTGATTATTAGTCTTTTTACGCTATCAATTTTTCTATTTTCTATTGTAACAATGATACAGATACCCGATAATATGGGCTTCCATAGTAACTGTATTACTTCATCATGACCGAATATCTCTTACTGCTAGTAAGCACTGTTCTTGTAAACAACTTTGTACTAGTCAAATTCCTTGGTTTATGCCCGTTTATGGGTGTGTCGAGCAAATTAGAAAGTGCAATTGGCATGTCGTTTGCGACAACATTTGTATTGACCATTGCAGCAATGTCTTCATACCTTGTTGAAACCTATATTTTAACGCCTCTCGGCTTAGAGTATCTACGAACACTGAGCTTCATTCTAGTGATTGCCGTTGTTGTACAATTTACCGAAATGGTTGTGCATAAAACTAGCCCTACCCTTTATCGTTTGTTAGGTATTTTCTTACCACTCATCACGACTAACTGTGCCGTTCTTGGTGTTGCATTATTAAATATTAACGAAAAACATAACTTTATCGAAAGTGCTGTGTATGGTTTTGGTGCGGCAGTGGGCTTCTCATTAGTACTTATATTATTTGCCGCTATGCGCGAACGGATCGCAGCAGCAAACGTCCCGGCCCCTTTTAAGGGTACTTCAATCGCTATGATCACTGCTGGCCTCATGTCGCTTGCGTTCATGGGCTTCACGGGCTTGGTTAAACTTTAACTATTGATAACTATGACTACAATTCTAATTGCAATTATTACCCTTGTTATTCTCGCCGCTTTGTTTGGGCTCGGGCTCGGCTGGGCCGCTATTCGTTTTAAAATTGAAGGTAACCCTGTCGTTGAACAGATTGATGCCGAGTTACCACAAACACAATGCGGCCAATGTGGCTATCCAGGCTGCAAGCCTTATGCAACAGCCGTGGCTAACGGTGAAGAAGTTAACTTATGTGTGCCTGGTGGCGCAGATACCGTTGAAAAGCTTGCTGATATCATGGGTGTTGAAGTTAAGCCAATCGCAGAACAAGAACATGATGCCAGTATTAAGCTAGTAGCGCGTATTATTGAAGAAGACTGCATTGGTTGTACTAAATGTATTCAAGCCTGCCCTGTTGACGCTATTGCAGGGGCAACACGTGCAATGCACACTGTTATTGTTGATGCCTGTACCGGTTGTAAATTATGCGTAGCACCATGTCCGACCGATTGTATCGTGATGGAACCAGTACAAACTGCCTGGAAATGGCAGTTAGATTCTATCCCAGTCGTCAATATTAAGTAGGTCACATGATGTCATTAATCGAACAAATCAAAAATGGTAAACTGTGGCGCTATCTTGGTGGTGTACACCCACAAGAAAACAAAGCTCAGTCTACAAGTTTAGCGATCACCACCGCGAGTATTCCTAAACACCTTATTATTCCAGTTAAGCAACACATTGGCCAAGGCGGTCAAATCATTGTTGCATCAGGCGACCGGGTATTAAAGGGTCAGCCACTAACGGCTTCTGACTCATTTATGACAGTACCAGTTCATGCGCCGACATCCGGTATAATTGAACATATCGCACAATATCCAAGTACTCATCCATCTACAACACCGGAAATTGCCATTAAGCTTGTATGCGACCAAGAAGATCAAGCAATACCAGCGCAACCAGCTTTAGCTTATAAACAGTTATCAACGTCTCAATTGCAGCAGCACATTAGCCAAGCAGGTGTGGCAGGAATGGGCGGAGCCGGTTTCCCTACTGCAGTTAAGCTCAACGATAGACAGGCAATTGAATTTTTATTAATCAATGCCGCAGAATGTGAACCTTATATAACCTCTGATGATGTATTAATGCGTGAACGTGCTGACGATATTATTCAGGGTATTGAAATATTACGCCACATGATCAAACCTGTACTTTGTGTTATTGGTATTGAAGATAATAAACCCGATGCTGCACAAGCATTAGAAAATGCGATTAAAACACTTAACCTCAGTGATGAAATAATTGTACGTAAAGTGCCGACAAAATACCCGAACGGCGGTGAAAAACAGTTAATTCAGATGTTAACGGGTAAAGAAATAAGCAAAGGTCAAATCCCATCACAATCTGGTATCGTGATGCAAAACGTCGGTACTGTCTATGCGGTTAAACAAGCGATTATAGATCGCCAACCACTATTAAGTCGTATAGTGACTTTAACCGGTAAAGCATTTCCGCAACCTCGTAATGTACAGGCGTTAATCGGTACACCAATCAACGCATTGCTCAGTGAATTTGAATGTGATGAAACTAAAGCGGCAGCAATAATTTATGGCGGCCCTATGATGGGCTTTACCCTGCCCCATGCACAGTTTTCACTGACCAAAACTGGTAATTGCATTTTAACGCCAATTAAAGATGAAATTCCGCAAGTAAGAGAAGCAGATGCCTGTATTCGTTGTGGTGAATGTGCTGAAGCCTGCCCTGTGGATTTATTACCGCAGCAATTGCATTGGTATAGCCAAGCTAAAGACGTTAAAAAACTTAGCGATTACAACCTGATGGACTGTATTGAATGCGGTGCATGTAGCTATGTCTGTCCAAGTCAAATCCCGCTTGTACATCAATACCGTATTGCCAAGGTTGAAGTGCGTGAGAGCGATGCTGAACTAGCCGCTGCAGCAATTGCAAAAGAGCGTTTTGAAAAACGTAATGAACGTTTAGCATTAGAGAAAGCGCAACGCGAGCAGCGTCAAAAAGAAGCAGCTGAAAAACGTCGTGCAACAGCTAAAGCTACAACGGGTGAAGATCCTGTTAAAGCGGCAATGGAACGAATTAAAAAAGCGAAAGCTGCTGAACAAGCTGCTAGCGATGGTCAAACAAGTAAAGGTTCAGCCGTTGCTGATGCCATTGCTCGCGCTAAAGCGAAAAAAGCCGCTGCAGCTTCAACTGATTCAACTCTTCCAGATAATGCCGCGGTCATTGCAGAACGTAAAGCGAGAAAAGCAGCAGCGAAAGCAAAACGAGAAGCTGAAGGTTCAGAACAAGTACAAGCAGCAACGAGTCCAGCTATCGAAGCGAAAAAGGCCGCGGTTGCCGATGCTATCGCGCGTGCTAAAGCCAAAAAGGCTGCTGCGCAATCAGGCGAAACCGTAACTGACACACCAGCTCCAGCTGTCGATGCCAAGAAAGCTGCTGTTGCTGCAGCAATCGCCCGTGCTAAAGCTAAAAAAGCTGCTGCGCAATCAGACGAAACCGCAACTGACACACCCGCTCCTGCAGTCGATGCCAAGAAAGCTGCCGTTGCAGCTGCTATCGCCCGTGCGAAAGCTAAAAAAGCTGCTGCGCAATCAGACGAAACCGCAACTGACACACCCGCTCCTGCAGTCGATGCCAAGAAAGCTGCCGTTGCAGCTGCTATCGCCCGTGCGAAAGCTAAAAAATTAGCAGCACAAGCAAATACGGTTGAATCAACGGAAACACCTGAATCGCCAGCTCCAGCTCCAGCGGTTGACGACAAAAAAGCAGCTATTGCAGCTGCCGTCGCCCGTGCAAAAGCTAAGAAATTAGCTGCGCAAGCAAATACGGTTGAATCAACTGATACACCTGAATCGCCAGCTCCAGCGGTTGACGACAAAAAAGCGGCTATTGCAGCTGCCGTCGCCCGTGCGAAAGCTAAAAAATTAGCAGCACAAGCAAATACGGTTGAATCAACGGATACACCTGAATCGCCAGCTCCAGCGGTTGACGACAAAAAAGCGGCTATTGCAGCTGCCGTCGCCCGTGCGAAAGCTAAGAAATTAGCTGCGCAAGAAAATTCAGTTGAACCAACGGATGTACTCGAATCACTAGCTCCAGCTGTTGACGACAAAAAAGCGGCTATTGCAGCTGCCGTCGCCCGTGCAAAAGCTAAGAAATTAGCAGCACAAGCAAATACGGTTGAATCAACTGATATGCCCGCAGCTCCAGCTGTTGACGATAAAAAAGCCGCCATTGCAGCCGCCGTCGCCCGTGCGAAAGCTAAGAAATTAGCTGCACAAGCAAATACGGTTGAATCAACTGATACACCTGAATCGCCAGCTCCAGCGGTTGACGATAAAAAAGCCGCCATTGCAGCTGCCGTCGCCCGTGCGAAAGCTAAGAAATTAGCAGCACAAGCAAACGACGTCGATTCAGTCGACAGCGTACAACCAACCGAACCAGTCGATAACAAAAAAGCAGCTATTGCCGCGGCGATAGCAAAAGCAAAAGCAAAAAAACTAGCCCAACTTGGTGATAAATAACATGGCATTTAGATTAGCAAGCTCTCCCCATAATCACAGTGGTAGTAGCACCAGTAACTTGATGCGTACCGTTATTCTGGCGACGATTCCAGGCATTGCCGTACAGTGGTATTTTTTTGGTGCCGGTAATCTTATCCATATCGCACTCGCTTGTATTGCCGCCATTATTACTGAAGCAGTATTTCTTAAGTTACGTAAGCAGCCAATACTCAATCGTGTGCAAGATAACAGCGCCTTACTGACAGGCTTATTAATTGGTATTTCAATACCCGGCTTTGCTCCTTGGTGGATCAGTGTCATGGGGGCAGTGTTTGCGATTGGTATTGCAAAACAGCTTTATGGTGGCTTAGGTCAAAATATATTCAACCCAGCCATGGTCGCTTATGTGATGCTGCTTGTATCATTCCCACTGCAAATGACAACTTGGCCACCAGTAAGTGAAATTACTGGTTATGAATTATCATTATGGGATATCTTTAATGTTATTTTCACTGGCATTACATTAGACGGTCATACAGCACATCAATTGATGCAAAATATTGACGGTATCACGATGGCAACCCCGCTTGATACCATGAAAACAGGCCTTGCTATGGGTCATACCGTAGGTGAGATTCAAGTTAAAGAACAATTTAGCTGGTTATCTGGTTTAGGTTGGGAATGGATCAATTTAGCCTTCCTTGCAGGTGGTGTTTACTTACTCAGTAAGCGCGCGATCCTCTGGTATATCCCCGCGGGCTTACTAGGTGGTTTATTTGTGATTAGTTTCATTGGTTACCTATGGGAACCGGATTCTGTCGGCTCACCAATATTCCACTTGTTCTCAGGTGCAACTATGTTAGGTGCGTTCTTTATTGCAACGGACCCAGTTTCAGCTGCAACAACACCAAAAGGTCGACTCATTTTCGGCGCATTAATTGGTGTATTTGTATACATCATTCGTACTTGGGGTGGTTACCCTGATGCGATGGCGTTTGCAGTATTACTCGCTAATATGTGCGTACCGTTAATTGACTATTATACGCAACCCCGTGTTTACGGACATAAATAGGAGAACACCATGTTTGTATCGATGAAAAAAAATGGTGCTATACTCGCCCTATTTGCCCTTGCTTGTACGTCTGTTGTTGCGATCACCAATGCGGTAACGAAAGACCGTATTGCTGAACAAGAACAAACCCAATTACTGAAAATTATTAATCAGTTATTACCAGCAGATGGCCATGACAATAATATTTTTCAAAGTTGTAAATTAATGACCAACGAAGCGCTGCTGGGGACATCTGAGCCACAACGTATTTTCACTGCAACCAAGAATAATGAAACTGTCGGTTATGCCATCGAAGGCATCGCTCCAACAGGTTACAACGGTAATATTAAACTTGTTGTTGGCGTTGATACCATAGGTAAAGTGACAGGTGTACGTATTCTGGGCCACAATGAAACACCGGGACTGGGTGATAAAGTTGAATACCGTAAGTCTAACTGGCTGGATGATTTTGTTGACCAAACCCTAACAGAAGAAAATGCACACACTTGGGCGGTAACAAAAGATGGTGGTGATTTTGATTCTTTCACTGGCGCAACAATTACCCCTCGTGCCGTTGTAAACTCAGTGAAAGACATTCTTACTTTTTATCAGTCAGAACAATTTTCGAACCTAAACAGCGCGCCTTCTTGTTGGAGTAAATCATGAGCCAATATCGCGATATTATCTACCAAGGATTATGGAAAAATAATCCAGGTTTAGTACAAGTATTAGGACTTTGTCCCCTACTTGCTGTAACCGCAACCGTTACCAATGCAATGGGTTTAGGTATAGCAACATTACTCGTACTGGTTGCTTCTAACATTACTATCTCACTGGTACGCGAGTACGTACCGAAAGAAATCCGAATTCCAATTTTCGTGATGATCATTGCTTCATTTGTGACAACAGTACAGTTACTTATGAATGCATATGTCTATGAATTGTATCAATCTCTCGGTATTTTCATTCCGTTAATTGTAACCAACTGCATTATTATTGGCCGTGCTGAAGCATTTGCATCGCGTAATAAAGTCTTACCTTCTGCAGCTGATGGCTTCTTTATGGGCCTAGGTTTTGCCAGCGTATTGATTGTATTAGGTGCAATTCGTGAAGTATTAGGTCAAGGTACACTCTTTGACGGAATGGACTTACTGCTAGGTGACTGGGCAAGTGTATTACGTATTGAAGTCTTCCATGCGGATACGAGCTTCTTGTTAGCGATACTAGCGCCTGGTGCATTCATCGGAATGGGTTTTTTGATGGCTCTGAAGCATGCGATTGATGAACAGCTAGATAAACGCCGTAAAGCACAGCCTGTTAGTGTACCTGAACCTGAGCAAGTTTCGGATACTGAATCAACAGCGAATTAATTAACAAAAACAGTTATTAAAACAACTTAAGCCATACTGATTTATCAGTATGGCTTTTATCCAATTTCATTAAATAAGTGATCAATTATTTCGCCAAAAAATTGACAATAACAAGACGTTGATTGCCGTAAGTAGTTATTTAACTTACAAAATCAACAATGTAGTTAGTGCCTATTTTAACCAGAAAGAATGATCATCTATTTATTGTGATTGGTATCATATATAGGATAAAGGTATGAACAAAGATAAACGCCGCATCATTTTAGAGCGTCTGCGTGATAATAATCCCCATCCTGAAACTGAGCTAAACTTCTCTTCAGCATTTGAGTTACTAGTGGCAGTGACACTATCAGCGCAAGCTACCGACGTCAGTGTAAATAAAGCGACTGATAAACTGTTTCCTGTTGCAAATACACCACAGGCTATCTTTGATTTAGGTGTTGAAGGGCTAAAGACATATATCAAAACCATTGGTTTATACAATTCCAAAGCCAACAACGTGATTAAAGCCTGTCAGATATTAATAGAGAAACACAATAGTGTCGTACCTGAAGATCTAGATGCTTTAGTTGAACTCCCAGGTGTAGGTAGAAAAACCGCGAATGTTGTACTGAACACCGCATTTGGCTGGCCAACAATTGCTGTTGATACCCATATTTTCCGAGTATCAAATCGAACTAAACTTGCCATGGGTAAGAACGTTGACCAAGTAGAAACAAAACTACTGAAAGTGGTACCAGCAGAATTTAAAGTTGATGTGCATCACTGGTTGATTCTACATGGACGTTATACCTGCATTGCCCGAAAACCGCGCTGTGGTTCTTGCTTGATTGAAGACCTTTGTGAATTTAAAGATAAAGTTTACCCTGAAGACTAATGATCATAGTCCTCTTTCTAACTGAAAGTATAGATTCACATAGCATCAATTTAAGCTTACCAAGATAACGATAAAAACCGCATTCAAGTTATTGAATGCGGTTTTTTATTCACTGTTTAATACTGCTAATTATTATTAATGAACAGTAAATTCAGATTTATTGAAAAACTGGCTTACCAACAGGTAATACTTCACGACCGAATTCGCCATTCAGGATTTGCGCCATGCTAAAATACATTGCACTTAAACCACAGAAAATACCAACATAACCGGCGATAGCACCAATCACTTCACTACCGCTAAAGTCACGAATAGCAAGCAGGAAGAACAGAGCTGTTAGTGAAGAAAATACGATCTGCTTTGCGCGAGGATAGCGTAATGAACCGATAAACAGACCCGCAGTAAATAGACCCCATAACAGCAAGTACCAAGCCATGAATGGTGCAGGACTCGCCGCTACGCCCATTTTAGGCATCAAGATCAGTCCGACTAATGTTAACCAGAAAAAGCCATAAGAAATAAAGGCTGTTGTCCCAAATGTATCTCCACGTTTATAACATAAGATCCCAGCAATAATTTGGCTAATGCCTCCATAAAAAATTCCCATTGCAAGTATCATGGAATCCATTGGAAAAAAACCTGCATTATGGATATTTAACAAAACGGTTGTCATACCGAAACCCATAAGGCCCAGTGGTGCTGGATTAGCTAGTTGTGTAGACATTTAATTATAAAACCTGTGGATAATAAAGAGGCGGCGATTGTAGGTTAATAATTATGGCAGGGCAATTTCAACGTGTTTAAAAAATAATCACAATATTAAATTCAATTACTTCAATCATTATTTATACATATATATTAATTAAACGTTAATTTATAGTAATAATAAAAACAGAATTATAATTACTAACAAAGCACACCCAAGCAATTGATATGCAAAGTTAATACAAAGATGAAAAATAAATGGTAATTAAAGGTGTGAACATAATAAGTTATTAAAAATAACAAATCACATTAATTTAAATTCCATTATTCTCATTCTTCATAATGAATTGAATAAATATATTAATAAGTTATATATCAGTGTTTTTATATATCTGCAAATATAAGAACTAATTTATTATAACTTTAAAGTATATTTGAATGGTTTTTATTAATGCGGAGTTTTTAAGAGACTTATTTTAAAGTAAGGTTTTAAAGTAAGGTTTTAAAATAAACTTCTAATAAATTATTTTTACTGAGTGCGATATATTAATAACGAATCGATTTAATAAATCACACTCATAAATTTTAGCGGTTACCACTCACCAACATTCGACATTGATGCCCAAGGTTCTTGAGGTGCTAATTTAGCGCCTTTTTGTAATAGCTCGATAGAAATACCATCAGGAGAGCGGATAAATGCCATATAGCCATCACGTGGAGGACGATTGATTATTACACCAGCAGCTTGTAACTCTGCGCATGTTGTATAGATATTTTCTACTTCATAAGCAAGGTGCCCGAAGTTACGGCCACCTTCATATTCTTCTTCATCCCAGTTATAAGTAAGCTCAAGCGTTGGACGAGAATTCAGTTTCGCTTGTTCAGCATCGCCTGGCGCAGCTAAAAAGATGAGAGAAAAGCGTGCGGCTTCATAATCATTACGTTTAACTTCGATTAAACCAAGTTTATTACAGTAAAAATCTAAAGATGCTTCTAAGTTTTTAACACGAACCATAGTATGTAAAAATTGCATAACACGTCCTAGTACAACTGAGTGATATTAAAGAATTGGTTGCCCTAATGATATCACAACACGTTGATTTTTTTGTCGTTCAATAATATTACTATTTGACGCTATTTGGCTTTTTTCACCGTAACCATTGGTTTTTATTTCTAGATTTTTAAGACCATTTTCTAAAAAGTATTGTTTAATATTCTCAGCGCGCAGTGAGGACGTTTCTAAATTTTGTAACTCATCACCATAACTACCCGTGTAGCTATCCACAACCACAACATTAATATCAGGGCTATATTGTAAGAACTCGGTGATCATCGCCAATCGTTGCTGGCTCTGCTGTGTTAATTCATCACTTGCAGCATTAAAATCAAGTACTGAATAAGCAATATCATCTAAGCTGTATGGGAGTAGATTACTGACACACTCTAGGAATTCTTGATATTTATTTTGAAAGTTAACCGAAGATAGCCCAACACTGATAAATTCCCCACCGCGGTACCAGTCTCGAAAGTAAAATGTTGGATAATCACCTGAATCTAATGAGTCAAGCATACGCCAAGCAGGTTGTTCACTGACATAGCCCGAAAATTGACGATATAATTTTACATCGGCAAGATCTTTCGCTGCACTACCTGGTTTCCAATTTGGCGGTACCGAACGTAACGATGCCATTTCAGCTTGTGCAGGCAAACGTTTCATGTCTAATTCAAAATCAAGATTGATGAGCTTGGAAGCGCGACTAGTAAAGATGGCTTGACCGTAACGTGGAATATCATGCTCCAGGCTGCATTGCACTGGCGTAGAACGACTATTTTCCCATTGAGAAAATTCGTAATTCGCAGCATAATTTTTCATGCTCGCTGAAGCACTTGTTGAACCGAAAGCAACAAGTGAAGCAATTATAAAATGTTGGCAGTTATTCATACGGTTCAAAATCCTGTTTCTGCGGAGCCTATATTAACTTATCGGTATTAAGTTAAATAACTTGAGTCCCTTTTCTCAAAAAATTTAAACATATCTAAAATTACCTAAGAAAGTACAAGCCGCTAAATGTCATTCCTGTTGATTATCCCGACAACTAATAGTCAATTATTAAAAACTAACAGCCAATTCGTAAAAACTGACCAGAAATTCGCAAAGTTGATTAGAGGACATGTAATTATTATGGCATAATCCCAGACAAGTCAACACTAATAAATGATCACATGAGCACAACTGAAAAATCAGCTTTTAGCCAACGATTCCGTGGCTACTTCCCTGTTGTTATCGATATCGAAACAGCGGGTTTTAACGCACAAACAGATGCAATGTTAGAGATCGCAGCTTCAATCCTGGAAATGGATGAAGATGGTTATCTTAAAATTTCGCATACTTTACACTTTAACGTTGAGCCGTTTGAAGGGGCTAATTTAGAACAGGCCGCCTTAGATTTTACCGGTATCGACCCGACCAATCCACTACGCGGTGCAGTACCTGAACGTGAAGCGATCACCGAGATCTATAAAGCTGTTCGTAAAGGCTTGAAGGATACAGGTTGTCACCGTGCGATCATGGTTGCACACAATGCTGCTTTCGATCATGGTTTTTTAAGTGCCGCATCGAGTCGTGAAAAGATCAAACGTAATCCTTTCCACCCTTTTGCTACATTTGATACTACAACACTGGCTGGTTTAGCGGTTGGTCAAACTGTACTTGCTAAAGCATGTCTGGCTGCTGGAATTCCTTTTGATCATAAACAGGCGCATTCTGCTAAGTATGATACAGAGCAAACCGCAGAGCTATTTTGTTACATCGTAAACAAATGGAAAGATATGGGCGGTTGGCCACTTGCAGTCCCTGAAGAAGAAGCAGAAGTTGTAAGTGACAGTTCAACAGTCGCTGATACTGAATAAACAATTATGCCCCTGCGTAATGATATGGATGCAATAACTCTCGAGTTAAGCACTCACGCGTAAAGGGGCAAAATCTGCATGATATTTTAATACTAGAACTTCCCTTCAATTCCGATGATCGTAGTATCAGTTTCACTTTCATAATGAAAATGTAACACTGTCGCACCGTAGCTAATCCCTGCAACACAGCCTAAAAGATTGGCTGCCATGTCATTTTTACTGAATTCGTTACCCGTTTGCCCTGCATCATAAGTTTCCTTTAATGCGCCAACTGATAAGCCGACTAACATTGTTTGCCACCAACTTTCGGTATACATCATAGTGGCACCGCAAATAACCGTCTCGCCAATAAAATGTTGCTGTTTATCATTTTCCACACTTTCAGCACTCACAGAGAAAGATAAGCACATCATTAAAATTAAGAGTACATATCGACGCAAGTTCGAGGTAGATTTTGACCATGAGTGATGTTCAATATAGGAAGGGAAATAACGCTTACAGTACGTTTTGAGTACATTACTGCTTATTATTACTTTAGCTAAATAGATCATGAGTTTTTAAGCGCCATAACAAATCTAGCAATGTAACCTAAAAAATTTGACTCGAATTCTAGCCTTTTCTGCAATATAAACCTGATAACTATAGATTTACATTATAATCAACACTGGGCTAAAAGGTTTAAATGCTAAATTAGATTAATGTAAAGCATCCGTGCGCCATAGAACTACGTAGAATTGGTATAAAACTCCAAGTAGATAAAACAATGCTAGCAGCCAAAGTTCAGTTCGCAACAAATAGCGCATACAAAAATGAGCCTTCAGTGGTAAAATTTATTAACGCGAAACTGCAGCATTCACTAAAACTGCATAACTACCCATAAATAGACTTAAAATTCACTTATCTTATCCATCATAGTTTTATATACTACAGGCAATGAAATTATTAACATTGGAAAGTAGATAAATGAATCCTGTAGTTATCGCGGTGCTAACTATGTTAATCCTGAGTTTTATGCGGATTAATGTTGTTGTTGCACTCACAATTAGTGCCATTTTAGGTGGCTTAATTGGTGGTTTACCTTTAGAAGAAGTTATTTCGGCGTTTAACTCAGGTTTAGGTGGTGGTGCGTCAATTGCATTAAACTATGCCATGTTAGGTGCATTTGCAGTTGCAATCTCAAAGTCTGGTATTACAGATCTACTCGCAGCTAAAATTGTTAGCCGTCTTGGTAATGGTAACTCGCAACGTCAAATTAACGGCTTTAAGTATGGTTTACTGTTTACACTGCTATTAGTTGCAATCTCATCACAGAACGTTATCCCTGTTCATATCGCTTTTATTCCTTTACTTGTTCCACCACTACTCGGTGTAATGACTAAATTAAAATTAGACCGTCGTGCTGTAGCTTGTGTGATCACTTTTGGTCTAACTGCGACGTATATGTTCCTACCAATTGGTTTTGGTGGCATTTTCCTAAACAACATCCTGCTTAAAAACCTAAATGATAACGGTGCAAATGTTGTTGCTGAGCAATTACCAGCGGCAATGGCTTTACCTGTATTAGGTATGGTTATTGGTTTAATTACGGCAGTGTTATTTACCTATCGTAAACCACGTGAATATTTTGTTGAAAGCGAATTAACCGCGAAAGAAGAAAAACCAGTTGAATTTAACCCGCGCCACATCATTGTAGCTATGGTGGCAATTGTGGCAGCGTTAAGCCTACAGTTAACTTATGATTCAATCATTCTTGGTGCACTAACCGGTTTCATTATCTTTACGCTAGGTGGCGTGATCAAGTTCCATGAAACACAAGATATGTTTACCCGCGGTGTACACATGATGGCAATGATTGGTTTCATTATGATCGCAGCATCAGGTTTTGCAGAAGTAATGAAAGCAACAAGCGGTGTTGAATCATTAGTGGGTTCAATCGGTGGTGTCATTGGTGACAATAAAGGTCTGGCTGCATTATTAATGCTAGTAACAGGTTTATTAGTAACTATGGGCATTGGTTCATCTTTCTCGACAATCCCAATCCTTGCGACTATCTATGTACCTCTTGCTTTGCAATTTGGTTTCTCACCATTAGCAACGGCATCACTTGTTGGTACCGCAGCAGCACTTGGTGATGCTGGTTCACCAGCATCTGACTCAACGTTAGGTCCAACATCAGGCCTAAATGTTGATGGTCAACACGATCATATTCGTGACTCAGTGATCCCAACATTCATCCATTATAATATCCCGCTTATTATCTTTGGTTGGATTGCAGCTGTTACACTGTAACAAGCAGGAATAACGCGTATTAAAAAGGGAAGCTATTGCTTCCCTTTTTCTTATCCGAATATCTATTGTAAGATACTATTATTCTTACAAGATAATTAAACGACTATTCAGCTTTCGCTTTTGCTGCAGCTGCAGCGATTAGTGGCTGTAGTTCGCCTTGTTGGAACATTTCCATGATGATATCACAACCGCCAACAAGCTCGCCTTCAACCCATAGTTGTGGGAATGTAGGCCAGTTAGCGTATTTAGGTAGTTCAGCGCGGATATCAGGGTTTTGTAGAATATCAACGTAAGCAAATTGCTCACCACAATTGATTACTGCTTGTGATGCTTGTGAAGAAAAACCACAGCTAGGTAGTTTTGGAGATCCTTTCATGTATAGGATGATTGAGTTCTCAGCAAGTTGCTGTTTGATTTTATCTAAAGTTTCCATTGTGTCCTCACAAATCTTAGCGTTTACATCTATTGTAGTTATTATTTGAATCTAGTTATTTAAACTCTAACCATAGAATGCATTATAAAAATACAAATTTCGCAGCCATTTTATGCTAATTATAGCTTGGTTAACACCGTTATTTTGTAGGGTTATTTTGTTTTATATTTAGCCTAATTCATAAAAAATGAATTCACTCGTTACAATTTATTAATTGAACAATACAATTGTGGTCAAATACTTGAATATATTCAACGCTAGCGTTAGTATTCCAGCAATAATTAAATCAATAATGAGCAATGGATAGCTTTTAGCTATCAATAAATAAGGAAATACCTATGAGTATTACACTACCAGCTTTACCGTACGCACAAGATGCACTTGAACCACATATCTCTGCTGAGACTCTTTCTTTTCACTACGGCAAACACCACAACACTTACGTGGTTAAGCTTAACGGTCTAATCGAAGGCACTCCTCTTGCTGAAAAATCATTAGAAGAAATTGTTAAATCTTCTACTGGCCCAGTATTCAACAATGCTGCACAAGTATGGAACCACACGTTCTACTGGAACAGCCTTACTCCAAATGCAAAAGGCCAACCTGAAGGCGCTTTAGCTGACGCTATCAACGCTAAATTCGGTTCTTTTGAAGCATTCCAAGCTGCATTCGACGACAAAGCAGTAAACAACTTCGGTTCAAGCTGGACTTGGTTAGTTAAAAACGCTGAAGGCGAATTAGAAATCGTTAACACTTCTAACGCAGGAACTCCTATCACTGAAGCTGGTGTTACACCACTAATCACAGTTGATCTATGGGAACACGCTTACTACATTGATTACCGTAACCTACGTCCTAGCTACCTTAAAGGTTTCTGGGCACTAGCTAACTGGGATTTCGCTGCCGCTAACTTCGCAGCTTAATAGACCTTTTAGTCTAAAGTTTAACTTACGTTAGACAATAAAAAAACCGACAGTGCATGCTGTCGGTTTTTTATTATTAGGCTAGTATTAGCTGTATCAAGTTGTTATCCTAATGCACATTAGCTTAATGACAAGGATGTTATTACTTATTTTTCAAGACTGAGGTCGTTATGAATTTTAGTAGTACATTTAAAGCAATATTAACATTATCTATCCCAACAACATTAATGTTTACAGTCCTGTACTTATCAATCAACTAAGCTCTCTATTATTCATACAATAAGCTAGCCCTTTGATAATCAGCTAATTTGTTGTCGACCAAGCAATGAATGGGACAAGGTAGTTCCATCTACATATTCTAATTCACCACCAACTGGTACACCATGCGCAATACGGCTCGATTTCACGCCATATTCTTGTGCTATCTCGGCAATATAATACGCAGTAGCCTCACCTTCCACTGTTGGATTGGTCGCCAAAATAAGTTCTTCATAACGACCCGATGCTAATAATTCGGCTAGTTTATCTAAACCAATTTCATCCGGACCAATGCCATCTAATGGTGATAAGTGACCCATTAATACAAAATATTGACCACTAAATTGATTGGTTTGTTCAATAGCAGCAACATCCGCCGGTCCTTCAACAACACATAGTATTTTCTCGACTTGACGCTTAGGATTCGCACAGATAGCACAAATGTCTAATTCAGTCAGGGTGTTACATTGTTGACAGTGACCAATTTTAGTCATCGCCTTTTCTAAAGAATGCGCTAAAGAAACTGCATCATCACGCTTACGCTCTAGTATGTGAAACGCAATACGTTGTGCAGACTTAGGTCCTACACCCGGTAAAATCTGTAGATCATTAATCAATTGATCTAGCAAAGGACTGAACTTCATTTATAACTCCAAAAAGAAATCCAGCTCAACTGGGTTTCACGTCTATATTGAGCGCAATTCTACATTAAATCCCATGTTTTAGCATATAATTTTGTCTTCTGCATAAGTGTATGTTTCGGACTTGCATACCCGTGAAGTGTCGTTAAAATAAGCAGTAAGCATAAATATGACAAAAGAAAAACAGCTAAATGCAAACGCGAGAGCGCTGCATAAGCGACAAGGCAGATCATTAAGCCACAACAATGTCGGATTTGTGTTGTGATCTGACCTTTCAGCCGTTAAACTTCTGCCTCCCAAATTGTTGGTTTAGCTAAACTGCACAGGTAACATTATGATTAACCACTTTAGTGTGCTTGGTATCAAGCCGAACGCAAATGAAGACGACGTTAAAAAAGCCTATAAACGTCTATCGAATCGGTTTCACCCAGATAAATTACTCGGCGCATCAGACGATGAAAAAAAGCATGCTGAAGCTCAGCTGCAGCGAGTAAGAAACGCCTATGAAGTGCTTTCAAATCCTAAGCTTAAACGCGATTTTGTAAAAAACTTCAGTAACGTTATTGTGACCGACCCTGCTGCCGCTATGCGCGAGCTGTGGGATCAATTTTATTCTATAAGTTAATTTCTGAGTATTCATGACAAAAGCACTAGATCTATCACGTATTGATGAATTAAAAGAAAATGCATACAGCAATATCGAGTCTTATAACGATCCCGATACTCCAGATGCACTTGCAAAATTTACTAGCCAAATCAAAACTATTTTATTAGCTGATCCAAAGTTACTTGAATCTGTACCTGAGTACTTACCGATTGCGCTGTATGATCAGGTTAAATTTCCACCTGAAGCAAAAATCAAGTGGGCTCATTGGGTTAAAGAAAGCATTCAGCCTGAGTGGGATGACTTTAAAACCACAGTCGCCTTTAATAAGGCAGATCTGCCACTGGTGTTAGCTGTAAAAAAACACTCTGAGACATTATTAATTGAGAGCTGTATTGTTTTATTCCTGTTGGCCAATGAAAACCTGTCTACCCCGACGAGTAAAGCGCAAGAAGAAGATGACAATGACTACATCGAAAGTGAAGAAGGTTATTACGATCAATTTGATGAGGAAGAGCAATAATGAATAGCTTAATTGAAACTGCCGTAATCGAGATAAAACAACTTGCAGATGTAGAACCACAACAGGCGAGTAAAAAGTTTGAATTAATGGCTAATACCATGACTGATGACGTTTTAGTTGAAGTGATCGAGCAGATGGATATCGTCACCTTAACCCAAATAAACAGTCACCATGATATCTCGTGCCCTTCTATCATGTCAGAGTTGATGACCCCAGAACAGATCCGCGATATCGTTTGCCAGCAACCGCTATATTGGGAAGAGAAAGTGAAGAACAACGCTGATGAATTAATTCAGCATACGTTTGATTTTTTAACTTATCTTATCCGTATTCAAAATACTGAAGCGAAACAAACAGCTATTTTAGAGTGTATTGCTGAAGATCAAGCTGGTCTTTTTTATCTATCGATCCCGTTTATTGAATATTTATTAGCACCGAAGGTAGAAGCAGAACGTCAGAGCCACATTACTGACAACTATGATGATGAAGATGATGGCGAAACCGTTGGCTTTACCGACCGTAGTGCAGAAGAAGATGCACACAGCTTAAGTATTGATGATCCACGTAGCTTATTAGCCTTGATCCGCGAACTGGCACCCGACGTTGAGAAATCAATTAAGAACTTACTGCGCAGCGAAAACTCAAGCTGGGTTGCTATCATCGACAGTTTCGTTAATGAATTAGTACTGCAAGCAAAAGAAAAGAACGCAGTAGATGATGAATACGAAGAAGTTGATGACATGTTTAGTTTTCTTGATTAAGGACGCCGTTAATGGAAATTGTACTAAGAGACAGTAATCAAGGTCCTTTTTTAACTAAAGTATTGGATTATGCGCAAGCAGAAGCGCTATTGGATGAAGCTCAACTTGCTGAAGTCAAAAATAAAGCGATACTAATGAGCCTTAAGCTAGCAGATAAATTTTATAACAAACATAAAATGCATTTGTTAGAAAATGCCGCGTTCGATGTGATCGGGGTGGCAAGCTTAGGATTAATGTCGCTAAGTAATAACGATCAAGCGCTAGCATTTAAACTGCTTATCGCTCCAAATGGCATGGTAAAATCCTTCCAGAAAGGGTGGAGCATGCTTACTCGTGTAAGTAAATATAAGCTAAACGGCAAGTCAATATATGGTGATATAGACCCACTGCTACTCGATAAGATATCGACACCAAGTGATGCTGAAGAGTGGCAAGGTTGGCAGAGCTATCAAGACGCGCTGTTAGACTTTAATCGTGAAGAGTCTATCGTGGGCTTGTTAAACCAGTTTTACGCACAAACAACCTACGATCCTTTAGATTGTTTAAGCCTCGAAAACGTGTTTGCAGAAGTCGTGCTTTACCGTCTATTTTTTGGTCCAGTTAAAGTAAGACAAGATCTGAAGCAACGATTAGCTAAGATTGAACTCGATGATGCATGGTTCTCGCTTGAATACATTGAGCAACAAATTGAGCTGACGTTGTCCGAGCTACCATCGACACTTGCCGAGACAATAAAAACAGACCAAGGTAAATACTTTACCGCAGGTTTACTACGTACGTTAATGTTTGCTAAAAGCTATCGAGAACTACGCCTAAAAGATGCGAGTCCAGAGCGCTTAGAGCGATTCGAAGATAAAGAAGGGCTAACAGGTTTGTTAGGTTGGCCTGTTTATATCGTGATGTAATATTTATAAAATAACAGCTATAAAAAATGGCAAGTACCTGCTCTTATGAAAGAGGGTTACTTGCCATTTTGTCACTGTGCTGTAGTTAACAGATATTAAATATCGTTTAACATTTCTCTAATTAAAGAGTTAGAAAGGCATTTTCATACCTAGATTAAAACAAAATGTTTAGTTAGCCGCAGAAATCCATTTAGCAAAAATGCTTTTAGCTAAATTTTCATCTTGAACCATAACAGAAAGCGACATTCCAGCTTTG